>Ga0207119_1062_pt1 | contig 17477 bp, 19 predicted proteins | sample Alteio_BWMinHeat_43_FD_153505 | JGI IMG/M metagenome (GOLD analysis project Ga0207119, IMG submission 153505) | Enriched cells from forest soil in Barre Woods Harvard Forest LTER site, Petersham, Massachusetts, United States -... | ecosystem: Environmental > Terrestrial > Soil > Temperate forest >... | reverse complement strand
GATCCGATCGTCTTCCAATGTTTTCTTGGTGGTTCCTTGATCCTGTTCGATTGTTGATTCTCGCCGGGTTTGTTGTTCCACAATCTTCCGGACGACCGCCAGCGAAACTTGCTCGTAATGTGTTTTAGGCCGACGCATTGGCGCTCCTTTGAACTGGAAAACGTTAACAGGCAGGAAGCCATACGGGTCATGTCTTTTGGAATGCGGGCGCCGGCTTTTTTCGCGCCGCATCGCTCGCTTAGCAATGGGGGGCTGTCAGCGCGAATCTCCAATGTGTTTTTGCGGTCTGCATTTTTTACTTGCAGGACTCGTTAGGTTGTAGTACGTTAACGGCAGGTTTGTTTAACGTGTCACTTTCGGGGAGGACTGTATGGGGCGCGGTCAAACCAAAACCCCGCCGATGCACTTCAAGACCATGGTGCAGGCGGATGTTCCGCAAGGCCGGAATGGAAAGCACAAACTGATTGTCACCACGATACTCAAGGACCTGGACGGGTTAAAACCGGGCTCTGCCATTAAGGTCCCACTGGCTGATTTGGCGGAATCCAAGGAAAAAGTTCGTTCCGCATTGAATCGCGCAACTCGGAAGGCCAGCCGCAGGGTTGCCACCGCCAGCGACGGCAATTTCCTGTACGTGTGGAACGAGAGCTAGCAGCGGAACTGGCCGAGGTTTCACACCAATTACCCCTCCTGGGAGCTGCGCATGCTTCCGACCTGCCCGTGGCCTAAGAGCCGCGGCGCGTGGCCCAAATCGCACGGTTGGATTGTCTGTTCGAGCCCCCCACGATTGTTCAAACTAACTGCAAAACTGTCCATAAGCGCACAGACACACCTCTTTGCGAAGTCCAACATTGTCTTGTAATAAAGGAACTGCCGTGTTGGCCAGCCGATCTTCTCCAGCGAGTTCCCCACGGCCCACACCAGCGCTGAGGACATCGAACAACACCTGACTCGCATGGCTTGTTCGGAACATTGTTCCAGCCTTTGGTTGAATTGATATGAGCCAAGGGCGCTCGCCGCACAAGGCCCGGCAGGGAACTCCTTGCGCGCACGGTACACGTGTCTCGCAGCAAAGACAGAAAGGTAAAAACGCATGCCTCTCATCCAAATTCTCATAGCCCTGATCGTAGTGGGCGTCCTCCTGTGGCTGGTGAATAGTTTCATCCCCATGGCAGGCAGTATCAAGTCCATCTTGAACGCCGTCGTCGTCATCTGCGTGGTGTTGTGGCTCCTCAACGTATTTGGGTTATTCCACTCCCTGTCGCGTATCCACGTCGGTTGACGGCGAACAACTGGGATTTGGCTCGCGACAAATCGAAGCAAGTATAGGCCTGACAGTTGACGCGCAGAATAGGACGAATCGCGGGCGCGTAAGCGGATTCAATGGAGATAACACCATGAAACGAATTGGAATCATTGGTTCGAGAGTGGTTTTTCTGCTGATCGGATTCGCTGCTGCAGCGAACGCACGGCAAGAGAAGCAAGACGAAAAGGCCAAGCCCGCGCAACAGCAGCACCAACAGCAGCAAGCACAAGCGCCGAGACAGCAACAGCAGCAGCACCAACAGCAGCAAGCTCAAGCGCCGAGACAGCAGCAACAGCGTCAGCAGCAAGACAACGCCGCGAAACAACAGCAACAACAAGCCAGGGGCCAGCAGCAACAACAGCAGCGTCAGCAGCAAGACAACGCGGCGAAACAGCAGCAACAAGCCAGGGGCCAGCAACAACAACAGGGCCAACAGCGACAGCAGCAAGACAGCCCCGCGAAACAACAGCAACAACAAGCCAGGGGCCAGCAGCAACAACAACAGGGCCAGCAGCGCCAACAGCGACAGCAGCAGGACAACAGGTCTGCACAGCAGCGCAGCCCCGAGCAGCAACACGTACAGCAGGTCGCTTGGCAGGGTGATCGTGCCCATAGCTGGCAGTCAGAGCACCGCAACTGGCAGCAACGCGGCGGCTACAACGGCTATCGCGTTCCGGACGACCGTTTCCGCAGCTACTATGGCCGGAATCACGGTTTCCGCATTTACACTCTCCCCGTGATGTACGTGGGCGGAGAACGCCGCTTCCAGTACGGCGGCTATTGGTTTGGACTGATTGACCCGTGGCCGGAATACTGGTCAGACAATTGGTACGACAACGATGACGTGTACGTGGACTACTACGGTGATGGATATTATCTGTTCAACCGTAGACACCCGAACGATCGCATTGCCATCAGTTTCTACCTGAACTAGGCGCTCATCGAGCGCGGTAATCGGGGGCAAACGTGGCCCGGTGGGGAAACTGGCCAGAGAATTAGACTTGCTGGGCCATGGTTCTGAGTACCGACGGCTGAGTTTGGAAAGGGAAGAGAAAACCATGCTTGGAACTGTCTTAATTGTGATTTTGATTCTGGCGCTTTTGGGAGCGATGCCGCGGTGGCCGCACAGCCGCCAATGGGGCTATGTCCCTTCGAGCGGAGTAGGTCTCGTTCTTGTCGTCGTCGTCATTCTCGTGCTTCTTGGGCAAATCTAGAATTTGCGCGGGTCGTGCTTGAAGTAGCAGGAAGGCATCGATCGCTATGCGCGGCCTGGTTTCATGAGGCAGTTGTCGGCTGGCAAGTTGGAGGCTGCAATGGATGAATCTAAACGGCGTGCGGTGAGATTTCTCGAGAAAGAGATCAGGACATACGCGGCCCTATCCCTCTTCTTATCGAAAAAGGGCATCAAGGAGCCAGTGCGCGTGGGAGCAAGAAAAATCGTGATCAGCCCGACGTTCTACAAAGACAGAGTGAAGGAAGCGAAAAAACTTGTTTATGAACTCAGAAAACCAAGTTAGGACAGAAGTCTTGAAACAGTCTCCAACGAACGGGTGGGGCCGATGGAGCATCCGCGTTGTAGGTGTGCTTCTCTTCCTGTTGCTGTGCGCCGGCGTTTCGATGGCCTACTCCGTGCTTACCCATGAAGAGATTGTGGATTTGGTGTGGACGGATGATCTTCGTCCATTACTGTTGCAGCGATTTCCCACGCTTACGGAAGAGCAGATTAAGGAAGCGCACGGTTACGCTTATGGCGGCGCGGTCATCCAGGATCTCGGCTACTATCCGTTTGGCAGCGTGGAATTCAGCAATCTGGTGCACTACGTGCGGAGCGGAGACTTCGTTCTAGAGTTGCTGAGGCAGAGCCAGGATGCCAACGAATATGCTTTCGCGCTTGGCGCCCTGGCGCACTATACCTCGGATATTGCCGGCCATCCGGCAGTCAACCAGTCGGTTTCGATTCAGTATCCCAAGCTCCGCGCGAAGTTCGGCAACTCTGTCAGGTACGCGGAGGATCACACCGCGCATTTGAAGACGGAGTTCGGATTCGACATGGTGCAAGTAGCCAAGAATCGCTACGCGTCGCAGCAGTATCACGATTTCATCGGGTTTCAGGTGTCCAAGCCGCTGCTGGAACGAACTTTCCCAATTGTTTATGGAGTGGAATTGAAAGACGTACTGAGTCATGAGGATCTAGCAGTGGGATCGTATCGCTTCGCGGTCAGCCGCATGATTCCGCAAATGACGCAGATCGCACTGCGCACCCATAAGAAAGATCTAATGAAGGAGAATCCTGATTTTGCGAAGAAGAAGTTCCTCTACCGGCTGTCGCGCTCCGAATACGAAAAAGAGTGGGGCAAGGACTACACCAAGCCCGATTTCGGGACGCGCGTGTGGTCCATACTGCTGCGCTACATGCCGAAAATTGGCCCGTTCAAGGCGCTGGCCTTCAACAATCCCACGCCACAGACAGAGGATCTGTACTTCAAGAGCATCAATACCACGGTGGACCAATACCGCATTTATCTGCAACAGGTTCGTGCCGGCTCGCTGGAGCTCGTCAACTGTGATTTTGACACCGGAAAAATCACCAAAGCTGCCGAATACTCGCTGACAGATGAAACGTATGCAAAACTGCTGGGACAACTGGCGGGCCGGAAGTTCGATTTGACGTCAGAGGATTTGCGCGAAAATATCCTGAACTTTTACTCGGACCTTTCTCTTCCTCTTGAAACCAAGAAGGACGCTGCTCGTTGGCAGGGTGTCCTCGTGTCCCTGGACCAATTAAAGCTGTTTAGCCCGACGCCGGTGCTCGCTGCCAGCCCAGCAAAGTAAGAGTGACTGAGGATCCGGGACAAACTGCACTGCAGGCTGTCCCGCAAGCGGCCAAATAGGCCTGCCGGCAAATTCCAAACTAAATGCAAAAGTGTGCGCAAGTGGACAGCTTCGTTCATTAGAAGAATCTAAGCTAGTGGTGTAGGAACTTTCACGAAGACTTTCGCGCAGGCCCCTCAGCTTACCTGAGATTGTCTCAGCTTCGTCCTACGCAATCGGGCACTAGAAATGTTGCACAAGTTTAAGGAGGAATTCGGATGAAGAACATAAAAGCAGTATTGTCTTTGCTAGCGGTCACGATGTTGGGAGCCACAGTGCTACCCAGCGCTCACGCGGACACATGGAACAAGAAAACCGTTGTTACTTTCAGCCAGGACGTGGAAATTCCGGGGAAGATTCTTCCCGCCGGCACGTACACGTTTCAACTGCTGGATTCCAACTCCGATCGTCACATCGTTCAGATTTTTAACGCGGATGGCAGCCAGATTATCGCCACCATCCTCGCCATCAATGACTATCGCTTGCAACCGACTGGGGAAAACGTCATGAAGTTCAGCGAACGTCCGGGCGATTCTCCGGAAGCGTTGCGCGCCTGGTTCTATCCCGGCGACAACTTCGGACAGGAATTCGTCTACCCAAAGGCTCGCGCGATCCAGCTGGCGCAGGCGTCACACTACGTCGTACCGGCCGTCGCCGTCGAGACCCTTGATGACAACGCCATCAAGACCGTTCCGATCATTGCCGAGACCCCCGACCAAAAAGAAGTGGAAGTAAGCACGGTCATTCAGACCTCTCCGCCCGCCGCCACAGTCACAACTCCCGCTCCGGTCGAAGTAGCCGCGGTCAAGGAAACGGAAGAACTGCCGCAAACAGCAGGCTCCATGCCACTGATCGCATTGCTTGGTGGATTGTCCATCAGCCTCGCGCTAGGCCTGAAGCTTCTCCTCAAGTTCGCATCGTAAGCGAACGTAACTCAGCGCGTCGCGGACGTGACCTCAAGGTCACGTCCTGCGCCGCGAGAGGGCTTTTTCGTGAACCTCATTCTTAGGCGACGCAAGCACTTAGCAGGCAAAGGGCAATCGTTCTTTGCTCTTTTTTTGTTTTTTCTCGGTATTTTCTTATTTTCTCCATCGCTTGCAACGAAACCTTCGCCCTTGGCAGCGGACGCCCAGGCAAAGATTGAGGTCTCGGCAAATCTTGTCCTGCTGCCCGTGAACGTGACGGACGCGCGCGGAGCATTTGTCTCCGGTCTCAAGCAAGAAGATTTCCGCGTCCTGGAAGATGGGCAACCGCAAAAACTCACGGTATTCGAAGAGCGAGACACTCCTGTCACCATCGGTCTCGTCGTGGATCACAGCAGAAGCATGGGCACCAAGATTCCAGATGTCGTGGCAGCCCTGGCATCCTTCACACATTCGAGCAATCCCCAAGATGAAATGTTCGTCGTGGATTTCAATGATGACGTTTCGATTGAACTGATGAAAGGGAAGGCCTTTTCGAACGATGCGAAGGAGCTCGGGGAGGCCCTTACAGCCGTTTCGGCGCGGGGAAGAACCGCGCTATACGACGCAGTCAGCGAGGGTCTCCATCATCTGCAATACGGGCATTTGGAGAAAAAGGCGCTCATCATCATCAGCGACGGTGGCGACAATGCCAGCCATCTCAAATATTCCCAGGTGTTGGCCCAGGCTCGCAAAACGCAGGCTTTGATCTACTCCATCGGCCTGGTCAGCTCCGATGGCGATGAGGAAAACCCGCGGCTTCTCCAGCGGCTTTGCAAGGACACCGGAGGAATCGCATATTTCCCGCGCCAAGGCGAATCGGTCGCAAGTGTATCGGCGGAAATCGCTCGCGATCTTCGGGAGCAATACACGCTTGGGTATATACCGCAGAACGTGAAGAGTGCTGATGCTTTTCGAAAAGTCGAAGTGCACGTCACTGCAACCAGCCATGGCAAGTTGCGCGTGCGTTCCCGGCAGGGCTACTCGCCTGCGGCAGAGGCGCAGCCTACAGCGCAGCTAAGTCCGGCGACGAGATGAATCGGCTTTCTCACCCACGGGGAGCCGTATCTTCGGCCCGAGCGCACCTCATTCGAGGTGCTTGCTCTTTTTTCCTTGCCATCGGCATTCTCGCGTTAGGTTACGCCGGCTTCGTCTTCGCGGATTCCCATGCCTACCAGGCGCTGGAGATGAAGAAATTCGAGCAAACTGGCCGCCTCACTGAACCGCACATGCTGACGGAAGGCGATGTGATTGGAGAAATTCAAGTGCCGCGGCTGGGGCTGAACGCCATGGTTGTCGAGGGTGAATCCCCAGCTAATCTGCGGCGAGCCGTCGGTCACATTTCAAAATCGGCGCTGCCCGGCGAACGGGGCAATGTCGCCTTGGCGGGTCACCGGGACACGCTGTTTCGGCCGCTGCGCCATATTCAAGTCGGCGACGAAATCCGGTTCAAGACTCCCGAACAAGATTTTGAGTACGTGGTGGAATCCATTGAAATTGTGGCCCCCACGGACACGCATGTAGTGCGAGCAACAAGCGGTCACGACCTGACGTTCATCACGTGTTTCCCCTTTTACTATGTGGGACCGGCGCCCAAGCGGTTTATCGTGCACGCCAGGCAAGCCGATGCCATGCCGTGGAAGCGCCCGGCCACGGAATAAGCGCGTGGTACTGCAAGTGCACGGGCCAATTCTCCCGATTTCATGCTGGCGATTTGCAGCGAGATACCTGGAAAAGTGTGCGCAAGTGGACAGACTTCTGGCTTCCAACCGCCTACCATGAAGCCATCTGGAAAAGACGAATGCGCGCTCCCGTTGAGGCGCAAGCGTCGTAGACACCGGATTTTTGTGAGATTGGAACAAAGATGCTGTGGACAATTTTGGTAGTTTTGTTTGTTTTGTGGCTCCTGGGGGTGGTGACTTCGTACACGCTTGGGGGATTCATCCACGTCCTTCTGCTCGTAGCTCTGGCAATTTTCGTGATTAACATGATTCAGGGACGGAGACGCTCGGCTTAGCCGGCGGAACAGTTGGCATGAAACCGATCATTTGGGTTGGAATTCTCTTGATTGTTCTCGGTGGGTTGGCGCTCGCTTATCAAGGATTCACCTACACGCGTCAAGAAAAGGTTTTGGACATTGGGCCGATCCACGCCACCAGGGAAGATCAGGAGCACTTTTCGATTCCGCCAGTCCTCGGTGGCCTGGCGCTGGTCGGAGGAATCGTCTTGATCGTTGTTGGCGGTAAAAAGAGTTCCTAATTCGAATCCACGGAAGCACCCCGCCTGAGAGTCGGGCAACGCATAGCCCTCTCGTGACGCAAACGTGTTGAAAGTTCTTCAGCCAGCAATTCGGTTGAGAAGCAAGACGACAGCAGAAGAAGTCAAGACCTTGGAGGTCAGCAATGAAGAAATTTATGGTAACGGCAGCATGTCTCTCGCTCGTAGCAGGTGCAGTGTACGCCGACAAACTAAACAAAGAACAAAAACGCTTGGAAAACTGCGGTGTGGTGATGACGGAAGTGCTCAACATTCCGGACAACATTCCGCATGAACTTCTGGAAAAGGCCGAGTGCGTCATTGTGATCCCGTCCGTCAGAAAGCTGGCTTTCGGAATCGGCGCAGACTACGGCCGCGGGGCCATGGTTTGCCGCACGGGCGAGCATTTCCGCGGGCCTTGGGGCGCCCCGGCAATGTACGCGCTGGAAGGCGCTAGTGTTGGCTTCCAAATCGGCGGCGAAGCCACGGACTTAATCTTGCTAGTGATGAATGATCGCGGCATGGAATCGATTCTAAGCAGCAAGGTCAAGCTGGGCGCGGATGCTTCGGTTGCCGGCGGACCAAAGGGACGTGATGCTTCCGCAGATACAGATGCCTGGATGCGCGCTGAAATTCTCAGCTACTCGCGTTCACGCGGCGTATTCGCGGGTATTTCTCTGGAAGGCTCCACGATTCGTCCGGATGACGAGGCCAGCGAACAGGTGTATGGCCACGCCATCAAGGCAAAGGATATCGTGAGAGGCGAACATACAGGCGTGCCCGGCACAGGCCGCGAACTCGTCAACGCGTTGCAGAAGAATGCACCGCGCAACGAATCGGAGCGAGCTGCTTCGAGTCGTTAGTTTCCACTCGCTAGCTGGCTAGGATTTGTCCCATCCCGGCGAGCTGGCGAGCTTCATACGAGCGGCACGGCGGAGTGCTCCGCTGTGCCCTCGACAGGGGCCATCTGCAAAGGTCGCAGTAATCGAAGCGACCTTTGCAGGATGGCCTCTTTTTTTGGCTTAACAGGAACCAATTCGCCGGCCCGGCCGTAGGCCGATCGCGCATGAATAGAACCACGGATTTGCAGTAATTCTAATTAGGGATTATTTGTGACGCCGGTCGCCGCTGTGATCCGAGTGGCCATTGGCATCGAGCCAGCTCAGAAGGGAACGGATGCTGCCGTGCGCCAGAGCAATACTGGAATCAGCAGCGCCGTAATAGAGATTGATTGTGTCGCCGTCGGCGGCTACCGTGTAGCCGCAAGGAAACACAACGTCCTGAACATCGCCAAAACGCTCATACTCCGCCTCGGGCGCAAACATCCAGGAGTCCCCGCGGATCAGGCACTTATCCGGGTCCTGAAGATCGAAGAGAGCCAGACCCAGCCGATAGATGGAACTCGACGGCGTCCTGCGGACCCCGTGATAGATCATCAGCCACCCCCGGGGCGTTTCAATGGGAGGTGGGGACATGCCAATCTTGTTGGCATCCCACCAGGCCCCGCGGCGCGCTTCCAGCATGAGCTTGTGATTTCCCCAGTGGCGCAGATCGGGAGAGTAAGAAATCCAGACGTGAGCGCCGAGAGGCGTCATGGGCCGATGGATCAAAGCCCAGAAGCCGTTGATCCTGCGAGGCAGAAGCGCCGCATCCTTGTCGTCCGGCGGCATGACTACGCCGAATCTTTCGAAGCTGCGAAAATCTTCGGTCAGCGCCAAAGACACTCCAGGGCCACCGCGAGAATAGGAAGTGTAGGCCACGGCAAATTTCTTGAGTTCCGGCATATACGTAACGCGTGGATCCTCAATGCCCCAGACCTCCTCGGGATATTGCTCCGCATTGGGCAGCAGCGTCGGTTCACGATCGATCTGCCAGCTGTCAATCCCGTTCGCCGACCGCGCGGCGCAAAAGTGAGAGAGCCCCCGGCGATCTTCCACACGGCATAGAAGAAGAGTTGTCCCATCGGCCAGCAGCGTTGCCCCGGCATTGAAGACGCTGTTCATGGAGTACGGCCAATCTTTTCCAGACAGGATGGGATTGCCGGGATGCCGGTGAAACAACGTCTCATACTTAGTCATCAGCGGATTTATGGTAACCAGTGCAGCATTCATTCAACGGGCTCCTAAAGATTCTCCCCAAGCCAAAAGGCAAACGCATGGTCGGTCAGCGCTTGTTCTTTGTACCGTCAGCTTCTTCCAACTGCCGCATCTCCAGGAGCGCCATCAGAAAGGAAAGGGTGGACTCCGCCCCCTGGTTTTCATTGGCCCGGTCGGGATGCAACCCGTCTCGACAACCCCCCGTGCTTGGATCGTAGAGTGCGATTTGCAGATCGTTGTCTCCCAGGAACCAATTAAAAGCCGACCAGGCCTCCTTGCGCCAGAGGCCTTTGCCGGTGGCGCGATAGGCCTGCAAGCATGCCGAGACAACCGCGCAGGCTTCCACGGGCTGCTGGTCGAAGCGAGCCTTCTCGGTGGTCTTGGAATAGAAGCCGTGCGATCCGATGGGCACGAAATGGCCTTTCACCTCGCAGCGCTGAATCGTGACCAGCCAATCCAGGGCTTCGAGTCCCGCTGCGACCATCTCCTCATTTGCAGCGCGCATTCCCGCTCGAATCACGGCCTGCGGTAATCGCGCATTGGAGTAGGCCAGCCCACTCTCAAACCACTTCCAGTCATCGGAACGGTTCGCGCGGTAGGAATTCAACAATCGGTTTGCCAGTGTTTCAGCCGCCGTCAGCGCCGCGCGATCTCCAGGGAACGAGTCGAGATATTCCTGCAGTCCCAGCAAGGCAAAAGCACATGCGCGAGGGCTCTTGAATTCGACCGCGGAAGGTACGGCGAGTTCAAACAGACGGCCGGCCGCGCCCCGCAATCCCGCGTTTTCCGATCTGCCGAGAACTGTTCCTAAGCCCCACAGGGCCCGCCCGTGGCTGTCTTCCGAACCTTCAGGTTCCTGCCATCGGCATTCGTAGCTCAAGCAGTTATGGAACCGTTTAGCGGCAGGATCAAAAGCGTGCCACAGGAAAGCCAGGTACCGCGAAGCCAGGTCGCTCGATCCCGCTGGCGGATGCGTTCCCATCTCTTCCAGAAGCGTGGTCACAATCAATGCCCGCGCGTTGTCATCGGTCGCGTAACCTTCCGCATAGTTTGGCACCACGAAAACCGCATGCTCCACCATGCCCGTGTGGTCGGTCATTCGAACCAGGTGGTCCAGCTTAATCGCGGGGAGCAGGTCCAGCGCTTTTTCCGTGTTCTGCGCCGAAAATGTGGCGCGCGGATTTCGCAAGCGCTCGTTGTAGATGCGTTCAAAACTTTTCATGTATTTCTGCGCCACCCGGCTCCACACCATGTCTCTTGCGTAAAGATAAGCGCGTTTCCGCATGGCATGCCGTGCGGTGTCGTTATCCAGAAGTTCCACCGTTCTTGCGCCGATAGCCTCTGGATCATCAAAAGGTACAAGGACGCCGCGCTCGTCGTCCAAGAGTTCGATCGCATGCAGGTAAGGCGTCGAAATAATCGCTTTCCCGGCGCTCAAAGCATACGCCAGCGTGCCGGAAACGACCTGCGCTTTGTGTTTGTATGGCGTGATGTAAATGTCCGCCGCGCCGATTAATTCAACCAGTTCTTGGGGGCTCACGAAACGGTTGCGGAAGATCACATTGGCTTCGACGCCGAGATCCTTCGCCAGTGTCTGCAAGGAATGCCGGTATTTGTCTCCTTCGCGCCGTAGGATGTGGGGGTGCGTTACTCCGGAAATCATGTAAACAACGTTGCTGTGACGCGAAAGGATTTTGGGAAGCGCTTTTATGACATTTTCTACGCCCTTATTCGGCGAGAGCAGGCCAAACGTGAGCAAAACATGCTTTCCTTCCGTTCCAAACCCATCCTTATAGAAACTGGGATCCGTGAATGGCAGATCGGGGATGCCATGCGGGATCAGATCGATCTTATCCATCGGAACCTGGAAGACTTCCTGCAGGATCTCTGCCGAGTGCTGGCTCATGACGATCAGGCGGTCGGAAAGTGTCGTGATCTCTTCCATCACCGTGCGCTGGTCCGGCGTTGGATCGCGAAGCACCGTGTGCAAGGTGGTCACGAAAGGCATCTGCAGTCGCCGCAGCAGCTCCAGGATGTGCCCGCCCGCGCGGCCTCCAAAAATTCCATACTCGTGCTGCAGGCAGACCAGGTCAACATTACTGAAATTGAGAAAGTCCGCGGCTTGCCGGTAGGAAGCCAGGTTATCTTCGGACAACTCGAACCGCACTCTGGCGGGATAGGTATAACCCTCCTCGGTATCGTTGACCGGCAGCGCCAGCAACTCCGTTGTGCCATATTCCGCGTGGATGGCCTCGCACAAGTCGGTTGTGAACGTGGCGATTCCGCAACGCCTCGGGAGATAGTTCCCCACGACTGCGATTCGATTGGGGAGCGCTGGACGCGCCGCTACGGGTATCAGTGTGACTGGCTTCGGTTCTAATTCAAGAGACTGCAATTCAATCAGCGTTACGGTTTCTCCGAGAGGCATTGTTTTCGGCAGCGACATTCGTTTTCCTGTGAATCCATGACTTGCGGATGAACCATCGCATCACTGCCCAAGAAGCGTTCGCCTCGGGTGTGCCTTGAGTACCGGGCTTTTCTGCCGCATCTTCGATCGCGTGACAATCACCGCTGACTGTCGTTTTTCGCTCTACTCGTGTAAAACGACCGTCAAAAGTGACTTATTGACTTTGATTTTTCCGTTGTACTCGATGAAACCTAGTTTTCGGAATTTGTTCATGAAGAAATTCACGCGCGATCGCGTGGTTCCGATCATGCTCGCCAAAGTCTCTTGAGAAACCTTCGGCAGTGTGCGGACGGGCTGATCTTGTTTTCCATATCGTGCGAGAAGCAGAAGGGTGCGCGCCAGACGCTTTTCGCTCGAGTTGAACAGTTGATCGATCAAATCCTCTTCGACCTGGATGTTATGCGCCAGCATATACCGGATGAAATGATCGGATAACTCATGCTCGGCATGCAGTACGCGGATCAACTCGTTTTTCTCCATGACCAGAAGTGTGGTGGGTGTAATGGCTCTAGCCGTTCCCATTCGAACCGTTTGCCCGGCCATGCAGCCCTCGCCAAAAAAGTCCGTCGGCCCAAACATTGCTACCACCGCCTCTTTCCCGGACCCATTTACAACCGAGAATTTCACGCCACCCTTCTGGACATACATGACGCTATTCGCGGCCTCACCTTGCGAATAAATCGATTCGCCCCGTCGATATTCGGCAACCTTCCTCGCCACGCCTGCCGTATCGAGGAAGACTTGCGGGTCAAAGGCGCCGCCGATCCCATTCTTCTTTATTGTTTTTGCTTTCATATTCAAGTGGAAGCGCCCCTCAACATGGTTACTCCACGGCCCGCCTCACTTTACCAAGGAGATTCCCCTCCAATCTGTGCAAAAGAGAACAGTAACTTTTTGGCTTCGTCCGGCAGCCTCTGTTCAATTGGGGACAGACGGCAAAATCCAAGACTTGTTATAAACATACAAATCGCAGGTTGCTTGTGTCCTGCATTGACCAGCCAGTGAAATTTGTCCCTCTCGTATTTCCCCGCGCCAGCTGCTTGTGGTATCGGATGCCATGTAATTGTTTGAAGAGGAGAAGCTAATGCTCAATTCGAATTTCAGAAAAATTCTCATCCCGGCGTTCCTTCTGGCGGCCGCGGTGGCGGGATGCGGCGACGGGGACAAAAACGCGGGAACAGGGAACCCCGGCGACCCTCTAACTCCTCCTACGGTGACCCTTGTAACTCCGCCGGACGGCTCTACTCTTGTTTGCCCAAACACCGCGGTTATCACCGCAACATTCAGCAAGGACATGAACCCTGCGACCATCAATTCTCCAGCGACTACGTTTACTTTGACCGGCCCAAGTGGTCCCGTGGCTGGAACCGTTAACTACGTTTTTGCGACCAGGATTGCCACCTTTACGCCCTCGACTCTGCCTCTCGGACCGCCGAACGCTTCATTTACGGCCACGGTTTCCACCGCAGCGAAAGACAATTTTGGAAATGCGCTGGCAATCAGTAAGGTCTGGACGTTCACTGTCTCGCCTCCGTGTGCTGTGCCCGGCGGGGTTGCATTGGGAGGGGCCTGCGGTTATGGAGTTCTGGCTGGCGCGACGGTTACGAATACGGGTGCCACACATATCGTCAACGGAGATCTGGGACTCAGTCCGGGAAGCTCGGTGGTTGGCTTTCAGGATCCGCCAGCGAACACGTACGTGGGGACAGGGACCCACACAGCGGGGCTGGGTCTTGTCAGCGGAACGATACACATAACGGATACGCCTCCGTCGCCCAACGACGCCCAGACCGCCCAAACCGCCTTGACCACCGCGTATAACGACCTGGCCGGACGAACTGCGCCTGCTCCGACTACTATTGCTGGGGATTTGACCGGTCTGACCCTCGCCCCGGGAATCTATAAGTCCACGTCCACGCTGGGCATAACCGGGACCGTAACTCTTGACGGCCAGGGCAATGCGAATGCTGTGTGGATCTTCCAGATAGCTTCGGGACTCACCACCGGGAGCGGCAGCAACGTAAAGCTTATTAACTCGGCTTCCGCTCACAACATTTTCTGGCAGGTGGGCAGTTCTGCGGCTCTGGGAACCACCTCTGTCTTCAACGGAAGCATCCTGTCGCTTGCTTCTATCACGCTTGCTACCGGCGCAACGATGAATGGCAGAGCTCTGGCACGAACCGCCGGCGCCGTCACGCTGGACACAAATATGGTCACCGTCCCAGCTTGTCCATGAGGCATTCGGCAGCGAGACGAGCTTGCGGTCCACTACTGGGCAGGCTCGAATTGCAGAATCTCAGGTTTTTGAAGTTCGGAGGAATATTCGCATGTCATCTCAATCAAAGAGCCATCCTGGCCGGGTCTTAGCAACGCTGACGGCGACGATTGCCGTGCTGTGCATGTTTGCCGCCCCCGCCGCAGCCCAGGACCAGCCTACTCCCAAGTGGGAGCTTTACGGCGGATACTCCTTCTTCTATCCCCGCTCGGATATACACGGCCAGCTTCCAGGAGCAGCCCTCCCGTTTCCGGGCACCAACCTGGAATCAAATCCGCGAGGCGCCGGCGCCAGCGTTACCTATAACTTCAATAATTGGTTCGGATTGACTCTTGATACCAGCACCCACTGGGGCAGCGGGGAAGCTACGTTTGCGAAGAGAATTGACGACGCCGCTTTCTCCAACCTCTCGTTCGGCCCAAAGTTTACTATGCGGCGCAATCATTTTGCCCCGTTTTTTGAGGTTTTGGTAGGCGACCATCGCCTGATGCCCGATGCCTTCCACGATATCGACAAAGTTGGGGTGATGATTGGCGGCGGTCTTGATGTTGACCTCACCAGGCACGTAGCCTTGCGGCTGATCAGGGCCGACTTCGTAGCCTCGAGTTACCGGTATGGTCCTCCTTCTGTGCCCGCCACAGATATCCGAGGAGTGAGAGCACAAACCGGCCTCGTATTTATGTTTGGCGGCGGAGCGCCCCCGGCACCACCCACTGCGGCCTGTTCGATACAGCCGACCGAAGTTTTTGCCGGCGAGCCAGTTACCGCGACCGCCAGCGGATCCAACTTCAATCCCAAGCGTACGGTGAAATACAGTTGGAATGGCACTGGCGTGAAAGTTACTGGCAGCGAAACTTCCACGCAGATTGACACTACGGGCTTGCAGCCCGGCTCGTATGCGGTCACTGCCAACTTGAGTGATGGCAGCAAGAACGGTGTGGCGTCCTGCAGTGCCAGATTCACAGTGAAAGAGCCTCATCCACCCGTGATCTCATGCTCGGCAGATCCGGAAAGGATACGAGCAGGCGGGACCTCCACCATCCACTCGACCGCCAGCAGCCCCGATGGCCGCAGGTTGATCTACAGCTACGCCGCAAGCACGGGAGATATCTCCGGCAACGGCGACACTGCCACGTGGAATGCACGGGATTCACAACCAGGCCGCATCACCGTCACTTGCAACGTTGGCGATGACCGCAATCCGCCGCTTACGGCTTCGTCCACCACTACGGTATACATCGAAGCTCCTCCGCCACCTCCCGCTCCGGCACCCGAGATCAAGCAGTTGGAGGCCAAGCTGGCCCTCCATAGTATTTATTTCCAAACTGCTCGGCCAACCTCCGAGAATCCCGGCGGTGGCCTGCTCGACAGTCAGGCGGACATCCTGAAAACCCTGGCCCAGGACTTCAAAAGCTACCTGAAATATAAGCCTGACGCTCACTTGATCCTGGCTGGCCATGCCGATCCCCGCGGCTCGGTGGAATATAACAAAGGGCTTACCGAGCGCCGCGTAGAGCGCACCAAGAACTTCCTGGTGGAGCACGGCGTCCCCGCAGACCACATCGAGACGCGAGCTCTCGGCAAGGAGGACCAACTCAGTGCCGACCAGATCAAGGAGCAGATGGCGGACAATCCCGACCTGAGTCCAGAGGAGCGGCAAAAAATGCTGCGTAATTTGAAGGTGCTGGTCTTGGCCAACAATCGGCGTGTAGACGTCACCTTGAGCACCACCGGACAACAGTCGGTTCGTCGCTACCCGTTCAACGCCAAGGACTTCTTGGCGCTCATCAGCCCCGCGGGCGGTGAAAAGAAACCGCCTGCCGCGAAAAAGCCAAAGAAGTGACGGCGCAAAGCGGTCTGCAAGCGGTTAAGCACTGACGTTGCGATTTGGGATTCGGGGGAACTGTTTGCCCCCGAATCCCACTACTCCCTAACAAACGACGTAGGAATTTCACGTCAGACCAAACTGCCAAAGAGAAGACATCGGACCCAAGCGTCAGTCTGTCTTTGCGAGCTGGAATTCGAGGCAGACAATTCTGGCACCGTGCGGCTCCGGCTAAGATGCATGAGACTTGGAAGTTTGTCGCTCGCTCGGGAAGTAAATACCTGGCAAGACCGTCCAATAGAGGGCATCTTTTTGGCGTCCTGGCTTATAACATGAGTGGATAGACGGCGAGAAAGATCGGCATTAGCCGCGAGGCAAGGCTGGGCCGCACGATCTCCCTCTTTTCGGCGTTGTCCTCATCTGGACCGCTGGAAAATGGGCATCGAATGGAAGGTAAACAGGATAGAGGGCTCTGTGCGTCACCTTCGAGAAAGCCATCGTGTGTCACAGTTCTCTGGCTTAGCTTTGGGACTTTCCCTTTATTCTTACCGTGTTCGGGAACTTGTGTCCTCCTTGCTGCTCTTCATATTCATCTTTGTCGTGCTGGCGCTGCTCATTTTAGGCGTTGTACTCGCCTGGTACGCAGTGATACGTCTTTCTCATTGGATCCGCACGACAACGCCGGGCGCAACCGTGCTCGTGCTCGCCTCTCCCGGAGTTCCCCTGGAAGCCGTCTCAGCCGCAGTGCCTGCTCCGCGTTTTTCGGCGTCACCCATAAGTCATCCACGATCAACACCTTAAGTTTCGGCCGGGTGGCCCGAATGACCCGCGCCCGAATCCGTCGAGCTCCCATTGATCGAGCGAGGCAATTTCCCCCCACTCAAAGCTCCAACTAGCGCGGAGGGTGCCCCAGGTTCGTTTTTTGAACGTGGGTCTTGGGGTTGACTTTCCCTTCTCGCCCTTCCACTTCGACATCTACGGGCTTTCCCTTCCGCCTCACTCCCCGACGTCCATAGCCAAGAACCCCTTCTCCTCCGTAGTAAAAACCCCCAACTGCTCCACCGCCAATCTTTCGGATGTTTCACCAACCCGCGAATCACCGGAGTCGCATGCATGTAATTCAGTTTCTCCGTCTTCTTCCCCCTACTGTAGACATTAAAATCATAAAACCGCGTCTGCCAAAACGCCCGCAACGGTTCTCCCGCTTCCGCAAAGGTGAATCGCATTTGTCCCGCGCACGCAGGCTTCTTGCGAGTCCGCAATTTCCGCGCCACACGCAGCTTCAATTTCTGCAGCACCGTCGAAGGCGTCCCCTCTTTCGGCTCGCTCATCAGGAGATGCACATTGCTCTGGCATCACCACATACCCGAGAAGCTCAAATCACATCTCGTTCCGCACCTTCCCCAACTCTTTCACGAA
>Ga0207119_1057_pt2 | contig 17585 bp, 15 predicted proteins | sample Alteio_BWMinHeat_43_FD_153505 | JGI IMG/M metagenome (GOLD analysis project Ga0207119, IMG submission 153505) | Enriched cells from forest soil in Barre Woods Harvard Forest LTER site, Petersham, Massachusetts, United States -... | ecosystem: Environmental > Terrestrial > Soil > Temperate forest >... | reverse complement strand
TTTTGGGCAGTTTGAAGGTATGAAAGACCAAGAAGTTTCAAAAGATGATATCGCAAACTTCTTGAAAGCTCGAAATATCGACGAAAAGAAATTGACCAAGCATCTTGACGGGAATATTTTCTAAAATGTAGGTTCCTAATGCGAGACTTAAAATAAAATAATCACTGCGACCAAAGGGAATCATTGTCTTAGACTCATCAATTCGAATTGCCCCTAAGCCAGAGTCAAAACGGCTCGTCTTCCAGGGTTTAAAATAGTGCAAGGCTTTGGCAAGACCATAGAGAAGCTCCATCTGACCTTCAACACTGACGTGAGGGTTAGAACGTGACGACTGATCCATTTTAAACTGATTTTTTATTCTCACCCGGTCAGGCACAGCAAAGACAAATTTATCTGGGTCATAATGGGCGACGTCAAAAAGATCTCGGGCATGCCCAGAATCCATTGATGTTTCGAAACTCTCAACAAGGTTGCCTTGAAGATCATGATACCCGGCAATGGCAAGGAGTTTTGAGATCTGTTGGTATTCAAGGGCCACTCCATTACTTGGGTTTTGATCTACACGATGATTAAGCATAGCTAAACTTAAACCCAAAACTTGTGGAGAAGTTTCTGGAGAGTTTTCCGCCTGAACCCAGCTTCCATTTTGAAAAGCAAAGTTGATATGGGCATACTCGATGAGAGGAAGAGGGGTTTTCTGCAAAATGGTGTTGTCGTGGGCTTCTGAATTAGAATCACCTTTAGTTAAATTATTGATTCCGAAAATAAGTTTTCCCAAATAATATCTTCCAAAGTCTCTGTAAGAAGACGACGCCACTTTTTCTGAATCTTCCCGACTCTTTTCTAAAATGGGGAGAAGAGTGTTACTGACTTGACTTGAAAAATCTCTTGCTATGGGAATAAGCGCCAGATCTAGACGTTCTCGTGTTGCTGCTGAAACGGCCGTATCTGAAAGTTTTTTAATAGCTTCCACACCCATTTTATCAAGAGCATCAATAAGCCCGTAACGGTATTTAATAAGGCTCAAATCGAGACGAGCAGCAAGTTCAACTGAATTATTTTTTCCGATGAGAGAGAGGTCATCTTCTGAAAACCGATTAAATACCTCTTTAATATCCGCTGGCATTCCTAAGCGGGCACTAATCGCAAGCCAGGCGTTAACAAGAGCAAAACGCTGATCTTCAATTTTGTCGGAGGGCATGTTAGCAACGATTCGTGCAAAATAAGAAAAGTCAGGGTGTTTAAGAAGATCGTTAAGCTCCTTTACTCGATCTTGCATGGCTTGCCAAATGGCAGGATCAAGAACCAAGCCATTATTTTTTAGGTAAAGAGCCGTTATTGATCGATCGGGTAAAATAAGTGTGTCAGTTTCATCTTTAATTCCCCCCCACTGATTGGCGGGAACAACTTGGGAAGAATTAGAGGTGGCCAAAGCTAATATTTGAGCATCACTGAGCCCCGAAAAAATATTTTTAAGAGTGTCTGGAAAATTTTTACGCATGTATTTAGACTGCCAAACATTCACCAGATAGTTGAGAGCCCCATCAGAATTCGTAATCGCGTCTTTTTCCTCAGTCATAGCCTCGCCCAAGCGCACTTGAGTGAGAAGATGCTGACGATCGAAATCGGAAAGCTCGCTGAGTTTTGAAAGACTTGCATCTAAACTTCGCATGCTTAAACCGAGAGGGATTCGTGGATTCATCGTTGAGCTATTCTTCATACTGTCAAGATCAACAATAAATTTTGAGTCAATCTGGGAGGTGATCGAATCCACAATACTGTCTTTGCCTTGAGCTATAAGTTTTTCTTTAAACTGATTGAGCCCCTGAATCATTCTCGTCAAAACAATTTCCGGAGGAGGATATTTTTCCAAATCTGAAAGAGGAATAGAGACTTGCTTTGATGCAGCAACAACTTTGCCCTCAGCCTCTAAAATAGTGTCGTCGTAGACCTTGGTCATCATGGGCTTGGCAAAGTAATAAGCCGCCTCCGCATAAGGACTTCCAGGAGGGTTTGTCGTCCCCGTCATCGAGGTATGAGAATTTCCTAATTTATAAAAATTTTGAATAAGAGTATTGCCGTATGAAGTGAGAGGGCCGCCACTTTCAAAAAGTTCATTTCCAACATCAAACCAATCAGCTGTAGAAATAGTAACAGTTTTATTTTGGGGTAAAGTAGCAGGCGTGAGAGGTTTAACTTTTGCTGAAAAATCAATTTTGCAATCAAGAAGATTGGGGCCAAAATCTTTTTTGACCGGTTCATCTTGAAACTCAACACTCTTGTGGTTGCAACCCACAAGAAAAATCAGCACCGTAATCGTAGCAAGGTAAATTCTAATATATTTCATTAAAAGAACATCCGCATGTAAAGCTGATTGGTGATTTCATTGGGTGCATTGACGGCATAGAAAGTATTTCCGTAAATGTATCCCAGTAAAAATGGAATAGAAAAAGATTTTTGCATGTAGTAGTTCACTGTAGAAAACTCTACAAGACCTTTGATTTGATTTGTCTGGCTGCCCGTATCTGTTGAAAGTAAACCATAGTTCCAATCAGGATGATTTCCTTGATACCAATCGGGATCTTTCGTTGTGTAATCATAAACAATTCTAAACTCTAGAGGTCTGTAGGGCTTGTAACTAAATCCTCCCTCAAGAAAAACCGTATTCCCCGTTTGGCGACTCACAGTTTCTTTTCGATCGAGATCGGGCAAGTGATCATCTGAGCTTGCAGGAACTCGCATTGTGGCGCTGTCTTCAATATTGTATTGATACCCGACCGCACTAACCAGAGCCCATCGAGGAAGAATTTGTAGTTCATGAATGGAGTAAATTCCGATGGCCGGTTGTCCCCCTGTTGCAATATCAGCAAGATCATCTGGGTCGTCGGTCCGCCCCGTGGGAATTTGAATGTAGGGCCGAATGGCAAGCCTCCATCGATAACTTGTATAGTAACGATAGACCGCAGAAATTTGAAGGTCTCCAGGTGCCGTCCAATCTTCATTCTGAAGAGATTTGTAACCCTTCGTATTTAATATTCCACTAACTGAACCTTGGAGATTGGCGGCCTTCTCTGCCAGCTTCTGTGTCGCTTTGTCAATATCGGGTGAGAGTCCATGGGCGTATCTACTCACGGCCTCGAAATTTCCTTGGGCATAGGCCTGCATCGAATTTTGAAAATGAACAATAGGAATTCCGAAACCAATGGAGAGATTTGAAGTTATTCCGTAACTTAATGTTGGAACAAAATATTCAATTTTGGGCGATGCTTTAAATGTAAGAGTGCCTCCGGTAGCACGATCTCCTAAATGTTCTTCAGGGGAAAGATTATTTAGTGCACGCACAAGTTCCTTAAATTTAGGATCTAACGTTGCTAAAAACTTACCGGATAAATTAATGCGATATTGATCTGCGACACCTTGAATCTGGCCTCCAGAATTGTACTTCTCACTAAGACCAGAATAAGATCCAAAAATTAAATTTGGACTATAAATGCCTTTGGGCAAAGTGGCCGTAGACTCAAGAAGAACACCAGCGCGGCTGATCATGCTCCACAAAACAATAGTAAATACAAGAATTAATTTAGCTTCCCGCCCCATGCCGTCTTTAAAAGCACAGCTCATGCCACTACATTAGCGCAAATCATATAGCCAAAAACCCTCTTCAAACGTAATTTGTACGGGGGTGGATTTGCTCCTAAAAGAACGTTCAAAAATCTTAAGGATTTCATATGAAAAAGTTCCAAATTTTATTTAACTTTCTTGTCTTTTTTTCAGGGCTTAGCTGTGGTGCGCAAAGTGTTTTTCGTGTCCCCATTGGGGTCCAAATTCAGAATTTAAATCAATCTGAGGCAGAAGATTTTCTAAATATTCGAGTGCTGTTGAATTTAGGTTCGGGTTTGGTCAAGCTTGATAAAGACTTAAAACCCCTTCCCGCGTTGGCAGAGAGTTGGGAGGTTTCAAAAGATTTCACCCGCTACACCTTTAAATTAAGAAAAAATTTTTGGAGTGATGGAAAACCTATCAAAGCCCAAGATTTTGAAAGGGGAATCAACCACTCTCTAGCTCCCGAAACAGCCGCAAAGCTTATTGGCCCCTTAAAAGATATTATTATTGGAATAAAGTCTTTAGATGAGTCCACATTAGAAATCCGACTGAGTCACCCCTCTAGTTATTTCTTGAGCCTTCTCGCCTTACCCATGTGCTTCCCCGCCCCCGAGACAAATGAATTTCAAATTACTGAAAAAACTCCCACTAGTGGCCCCTACATTCTAAAAAGTCTTAAACAAGATAAAATTATTCTTGAACCAAATTTAAAATCTCGTACTCCCGCAAAAAATATTTTGAAATTTCAATTTGTAAAAGACCAAAGTGCCCAGATTTCTCTCTACGAAAAAGGAAAATTGGATTTCATCGATAAACTTCCTAGTTCCGATTATGAACGGTTCAAAAACAGCCCGGAAATGATCAAAGCCCCCTGGCTTGCAACCTATTATATCGCCTTCAACGTGACCCGCCCGCCATTTTCTGATAGAAAGGCTAGACTAGCTTTTGCTCAAAGCGTAAATCGCGAAGATACGCTAAAAATAATTCGAGATCCCCAAGTTGTGGCAAGTACCCTTGTGCCTCACCCTCTCGAAGGTTCTGACTTAAAACTTGGACCTGAGTTTAACCCGAAAAAGGCAAAAGAGACCTGGGGTGAAATTTCCCAAGCTCCCCTTTCGGTAGATTTTTATTTTGATGCTCAGGACAAAAATAATTTAATTGCCGCTCGTCTTCAAAAACAAATCGAAGAAATCCTTAAGATTAAATTAAAATTAAAAAGCATGGAGTGGAAATCTTATTTGAATTTTATTAAAGATCCAAAAACAGGCCCGAGTTTTTATAGATTTGCTTGGCTCTCAACTTTTCCAGACCCCCTCAGTTATCTCGAGATTTTTAAAAGTAATAGCCCTAATAACCACTCAGGTTATAAAAGTGAAAAATATGACAACCTCGTTGAAGAAATAGCTCGCGCTCCGCTGGGAGCAAAACGAAAAGATTTAATTTCTCAGGCGCAAGAAACTCTTATCACCGATGATGTGGTGCTGATCCCACTCTTTCACTATGTACAGTATTTACTTATTGGATCTCGCTGGAAGGGGCTCGATCCAACTCCGATGGGGCTTCTGTACTTCGACCAGGCACACCTGTCGTCTTCTCCCTAAAGAGTTTACGGAGTTGTGCTTGCTCGTGATCTTTCTTGTCTTGAACTTTTTTCTGATCAGCTAAGATTTGATTTAAAATCTTAAGGTCGTTATCAACTGCCTCTTGAGAGTCGTCGGCCACTTTGAGTACAGCATCTTTCCATGGTGGAGTGAGTGAATTCATCCTTGATTCAAATTCTTTTTCGTTCCAACCCATCAGGGGCTTTAACCTCTCCATGATGCGATGAAGCTCACAAGCTTCAGGCCTGATTGGGTGAGATCGTCTTCCTGTAGCAAGGAGGCCGCCCAACCAAAAAGAATATCCGGCACCAATGGGGTAATTTTTTTTGGCAGCGCGATCAATGAGAGTGATCGAACCTGAGAGAACACTCACTTGAGTCTTGGCGTCTGAAACTTCGACGTAAATATCGCCACTTGCCATTTCAATATTTCCTTGCGGGGTCTTCAAATGCAGCAGAGATTTTTTTTCCTCTTTTTTTATAGAAATAAAAATAGCCCCTTTTGACAAGTCGGCCATATTATCTTTTTCAGTAGAAAAAAAACTTCCACTCTCAACTGCAATAGTTTTTTCGTCTATTGAAAATCGGGCAAAGCCTTCTAGAGCCTGAACGTCAAGATCACGATCTTTTTGAGAATCCTTTAAACGGAGAGGAAGTTTTGAGAGTTCCCCTTTTGTCAAAAGCTTATCGTTATGGAAAAACTCCACATGGCCATCAATAGCTTCAACAACCACATCGGCACGCACCTTAACATCAACAATAAAACAAAGGGTGACAACAAAAACTCTAAAGAAAAAAGCCGCTGCGCTTCTTATATTTTGAATGATCATAACGGCAGTTCCTTTAAGCTTCGCTTAGCAAGAATGGCCGCGTTTGATTTAGGATATTCGTTCATGACAATGTTGAACATTTCAGCCGCTTCTTCCGGGCGAGATTGCTGATTAAAAAGTTTACCCAAACGAACCATGGCATAACCGGCCAGCTCGGTTTCTGGGTAGTGGGTGATCAAAAGATCAATGGCACGAAGGGCCGACTCCGGTTGATTGAGATAAACATAGCTTTCGCTTAAGAGATAAGTGACTTGGGGAAGATTTGAGTTTTCTGAATAGTTTTTGAGAAAGTTTTCAAAGATCTCAGTTGCTTCTTCATAGTTACCAGCTAAGAAATACTTCTTGCCCTTTAGAAATTCACGATTGGCCCATACTTGAGGTTGGGGTTTGAATTTAAATTCCGAGTCGGCAAAAACACTGGCGATCTCTCGCTTTGAATCATTCCATTTAGTTTTTTCGTCGATGCGAATTCCGCTTGCTGCAACAGTATCTTTGTATTCATTGAATCGAATTTGAAAGAGAGCCATACGACGGGCGTCTTGATGAATTCTCTTTTTGAGAGAGGCAATCTTCACCGCACTTTGATCGGCAGGGGTAAAATAGCGAGATGCGAAGCTATAAACTCCGATCCACAAGGTCTCGATGAGTAAAACCCAAACGATAAACAGCTTCGGTGCCATACCAACTCATCGGATTGTCTGCATAAAGTTTTAACTGGACGAGGAGATACAGGTCGGAGGTCTAGCTCTCAAAAAGGGGCGCTACCTATTGATTTACCAAAATGTGTCCTTTATCGGCCGATCTCAAAGGTCTGGCTGTTAAGTCTATGCAGAAACATCGGGGCTCTGTCAGATTGGATTTTGGTTTTAGATCGGGTTAAAAAAGTTGTGACCTTCGGCTAGTTTTTCTACCCCCCCCTTTGCTTATCATAAATAATTATCATATCATGGGGTAAGCGGAGGCTTATCTATGGGAAAACTGTTCTTAACATCACTAGTATTATTGATATCTTCTTTTTCATATGGTCAGGGTGCCAGCGAAGTTATTCCAGATAAGGACGATGTAACTGCTCTTAATGCTCACATGAAGAGCGCGGGGCTAGCAAATAGCAGCGCGCCGGAATTTCCCACTTCAGTTTCTGCATGCAATAACATTCAGTTGGATCAATTCGTGCCACAAACTGGAAGCTCAGCCTACTTCAATTATTGGCGAGAATACAAACAGCAGGACATCGTGGCAAAGGCCGTCTCTAGAGGAGCCGATAAATTTTATAAGGACAACTGCAAGTCGATTGATAGTCCTTATAAATTCCTGAAAAGATTTGAAGATAACTGCTTCAGTAACTGCACCTCTGCAGTTACACCACCAGCAGATCAACAATTTGAACCACCTCAACATTGTGGGAAACTTTGTTTAGAATCCAAGATAAAGATGGATGGTTACTTTAGGGGCTTCGAGCGCGGCCAAAACTCCGTCAATTGTTCGAACACCGTAACTGGTACTCAAAAAGGTACCTCAAGACACTAATTTGCATTTGATTCGCTTTAGAAACACTAATCTCGAAGAAAAATGATGGATTCAAATGCTGATTGGGCGTGACTTTCACGGTTTCGAGAATTTGATCAGCATTGCGGTAATCATCTGAGTGGATGACCTGAGCCAATGAACATTACTGAAAAGGCCACAAATTGCCGCCCTTTCAGCCCCGGCCATCAAAGTGACAATCACCTGATCGTCTATTGCATAGACATTCCTGAATTTTTTCTAAGTCTGCGTCTTATGGAGACGCACTTTGTGTCTTTAGTTATTGTGCACAGCATCGGAATGCTCTATATTGCGTCCACGTATGTTGACCGTAAGCACAAACAAAGAAACAGGCAATCTTGCCACCTACAAAGATTTTAGGCTCTATTTGCAAGAGGATCTTGTTCGGCGTTGTAAGAAAAATCCAAAGTTTTCAGTAAGAGCCTTTGCTCGTATTTTGGAAATAGAGAATTCTGCCCTCTCAAAGATTTTGTCTGGTAGAAGAGCTCTGACACCTGCCATGGTTTCTCGTTTGGGAAAAAAGCTGGGTCTTAGCCCTCAAGAAATTTCTCAATTTGCAATTGTTCCATTTTCCGAGAACTCAAATATTGAAGACGCTAATTTTCAACAATTGACACTGGATCAATTTGCGGTGATTTCTGATTGGTATCATTATGCCATTCACGAGCTTGTTAAATTAAAAACCTGCCAAAGCGATTCTCGTTGGATAGCAAAAAAACTTGGAATCTCCGTGGCTGAAGCAACAACGGCTGTAGAAAGATTATTAAGACTTGGCTATTTGGAGAAATCAAAAGCTGGAAAGCTTATCAATAAGTCGGGACCTTTAACGACCCTTGGGAATGATTTTACCACGGCGGCGTTTAGAAAACTTCAACGACAAATAATTGAAAAATCTCTAGCGGCATTAGAGGAAATCCCCATGGAAAAGCGAAATCAAACCTCAATGACCGCTGCTATCTCGACAAAGAAACTTCCCCTCGCGATTGAAAAGATAAAAAAATTTAGACGTGAGCTAAGTGCATATTTAGAAGAAGATCAAAGTGACCTGGATGCCGTTTATCATCTTGGGATTTCACTTTATCCAGTCACAATAGACGATAAGTAAGGAGTAAAAAATGTTTGAACTTATGAAAAATAAAACTATAGGGGTCACGATCTTCGTACTCACCGCTAGTGCGGCCGGCTCTTTCGCGCACGCTGGTAATGAGGGACACGGGGGAAATGTCGTTGTTTGTGATGCAAACGGACCTGTCGGCCCATTCGTCCTTGACTATTACGACGCCACACTGAAATCTCTTGATGGGACGGCACCCGACCTTATTGACATTAGTTCGTTCACTACTCAGCAAGTAATTGATTTGGCACGAAAGAAACTTCAAAGCCGTTTAGCATTCTTACAAAATCAATTTGAACCCGCCTTGTCTGGTATTGGACCTATCGGGAAATGGAAATCAGCGAATCTGAAACAAATGGATGACTCAGCGGAGCCTTATGTTCTTCCTGCAGGTTGCAGAAAGACCGCAGCAAACCGCCAAGATCCATATGTGATGTTCGGTGATCCCAATGTTATTGGAACTCTCAGTGAAGCGCAAAAAGGTGTCCTGGTCTTACACGAAGTGTTCTACGCGATCGCAGCGGGCCATGGACAGCAGAACTCATCCAAAGTGAGACCTCTCATTAAAGCAATTTTAGAAAAAAATCCTAAAGACTTAGGCGGAGCTATTGGCGGCATTGGGGGAGATCCGACAGATTTCCAAGACACGTCTTCCCTATTGGTTGGGAATTATCAACCAGAAGGACGTTATGGCTTTAAAGGCTATGACGTACAAGTTGATCAAAGTACCGGCCATATACTTTTGAACACGACTGACTCTGATTGGGGTGCTAATTCAGCGGAGTTTGACTGCTCTCTCCAGAGTGCTTTTTATCAGTATTTAACTTTAGATGATCAAACAACTTCTCATCGATTCCTCGATCACTCAAAACACTACATACGATGTAAAATAGTTGCCACGAATAGTACCAATCGCCCGGAACTATACATCGCGACGGAAGATGGGTCAGGTAGTATGGCTTTAGGATTTGTTCTTGAAACTGATGTTTACAGCCAACGCTTCTGGATCGGTCAGTGAGCCTTCATTTAACTTTTTTTGAAAAGGATGTTCATATGAAATCAAAAAATTTTCTTGCACTAGTTCTTTTGGTTATTGGGATGGTGGCAACGCATAAGGCAAGTGCCGCGATCATTAGTTGCCCGGTGAACCGCATGAACAGTTTAACTCAGCCGGAGCCAGCCCCAATTGGGACTATCTTAATGGACACGACAAAGAATTTTCAGTCGGGCCAGTATCTGACAGTTCCCATTGCCAGTCCGAATCTGCTGGCGTCCTGTAATATCAATAGGGCCTCAACTCCTGCTACACTGTGGTGCATGTTTTCAAGTTTACCAGGCATTCCCGATGCAAAAATTTATGCGAAGGCAACGGTACCATTGTCTTCTGGTGAGCTTAAATTAGGGCCAGTATTTTTCGGAGGGTCATATTATCAATTGGTATGTACCGCTAAGAATTGAAACAGAAAAACTAGTCGGTCAGTTCTTTATAACTTTTCAAGGCACCGTCGGAAAAATTTTTCTCCGACGGCAGCCGTGAGAGCGTGTTTTTTAGAATGAAGCGACCATCTGAGGGTAAGACAACGGTACAAAAGTTTTTCTCTGATTTGCCCGACTCTCGCTTGCTTTACTTGAAAAAAAATGCCTCAGAACTCAAATCATACGTTACAAAATCGGAGAAGTTCGAGAAGTTGCGACACAAACTTTTCGCTCCTAACCCCTTTATTTTCATTTAATAAAATTCTGTTTCGATTTTTTATCTTGTATCCAAACCACTAGGTTGCGTGAAATTTTGCGACGAGAATCTATATTCCCTCTGACATTCTAGTTTCATAGAAATTGTCTGAGATCACTTAGTCTTTCTGACAGGGCGTCCAGGTTAATGAGTTTTTCAGATCAAGCACCCTTAAAAATCCCATCTTCGACATGGATACAAAGATTTGAGTTTATGGCCGGGTGCCGTCCATGCGGTGGTAGTTACAAAAATAGTTTTTAACGTGTGTTTGTTTGAGACTCAGAACCAGCCGTTAATCTTTTTTTGATGAAGGCCCTATTTTAATATTCTTAGGTGGCGGCCATTTGGGGGTAAAATAGTCTTCGCTCCTACTAAAGGTGACAGCGACAAATCTTTGAAAGGGAACAGAGCTCCACACTTTGATCCCTGATCTAAACAAGGCATAAACGTCCTCATGGATCCACAAAGCCGCCTTATCAGTATTGGTGAGTTGTGAATATATTTTATAATTTATTTTAAGTGTATCAGGCCCCCAAAAATTATCTTTGTATAAAGCGACGCCGACAAGTTTGCAGTTTTCTTTTAGATCTAGAATTCCAGCATCGGTCGGTACCGGAAAGGAAGGCTCGTCGGTCATTACCATCCTTGCCTTATTCATGGTTGATTTCAATGAGTCCTGAATCGTCCTTCCTAAATCGGATTTGGGAGGTCCGTCTTTTATTTTTTTAAGGGCTGTTTTAATTTGGTCCTCGACAGAGATTTCATTTGTTCTGTCTATAGTAAATCCATGGGCTTCACCCATATAGAGATCTAGAAGTTCAATTTGCTTAACACCCGTTAAAGGATCAATGCATTCTACCGCGCCGCCTCCATGACCCGTTTCAGCCCCACCAAATGTTTGAGCGCTAAAAAAAAGAGCAATCAGGATTATCATTATATTTTTCAAAATTATCTCCCCCGAGGACATTAATTATTTATCTCTGTTAACGGAAAAAATTGAAGGCAAAGTCTAAAAACTTCGGTTTTATTTCCAACTTCAAAGCGATTTGCAAATGCTCTTCGAAATTCAGTGAGCATTTGTTTTGCCTCTGGAATTTTTTTCGGATCAATGGCCACTGTCATCGCCGTAAAGTCACATTCATTTAAACCATCTTTTTCTAGCGATCTTCGTGCAAGGTCAAGATTTTGGAAATGACTCCCTCTCAAAAGACCGTTTGGAACTCCGGAACTTGTTTTAAATTGTTTTCCAGTACTAAAATATTTTCCCTTGGAATTTCTATTGAGAAGCCCCAGCCTACATAAAGTCAAAAGGGCACTATGTGCCTGGCGAATTTGAATATTAAGTCTTTTAGCAATCCATTTTGAAGAAGATTTAAAATTCACTGTATCAGCAAGAACTAAGATCCCAAAGTAATACCAATCACTAATCAGGTGATAGGCATCCATATCTACAGGCACAAGATCATTTACTTTCCTTTGATTCTTATTTTTTAAAGTCGCTAAGATTTGACTTGTTTGATCTGGCCTCGCCCCTATTTGTTCAAGAACTTTCGTGCCCATGGATTTTGTAAGATTGAGTTTTCCATTCATAATTCCCGAGAGGGAAGCAGGGGAAACCTTAAGTCTCCGAGCAAAAGAGCGCAGTGAATATGACGAATTTTTTAATTTAATTCGATTAAACTCACAACTGAGCAATTTTAAAACTTCAGATTGGCCGTCCATAGTCTGGCATTTACTTATAACGAAGTGAATACGTCAACAGTTTTTAAACAATGTGTTCAAGGATCATTCTTAAACACTTTTCCTAATTATCAGGCTGCTCACTAAAGTCAGTTACACTTTTTTAAGATACCCTCAAGGAGGTGATGGCACTTACATCTTTTAAAAGTTTACTTCAGAGAGAATTTGGCAAGCGGCAAGAAACCGACCCCAATTTTTCATTGAGGGACTTTGCCGACTTCTTAAAAACAGATGCCTCTCAACTTTCAAAAATTATGACCGGAAAGCGTAATCTATCCTCAGAGAAAATTGAAAAATTGGGAGTGGCCCTTGGAATTTCACTCCCAGAAATAAAGGAATATCAATCTGAGCTGTATGAGAAGATGCTAAAAATCCGATTTCAAAGTCTGAGGAATTTTTCGAGTAGCAGACGTGATCATTCCATTATTACAATGCAAACTAACGCTTCTCGCATCGAAGAAGCTAAGAAATTGGTTGCGCAATTTCGCCGAGATCTAAGAATTTTTCTAGAAAAGGGAGAAGAAAAAAACTGCGTTTATAATCTTCTCGTTTCTCTATTCCCAGATAATGAATAAGGCCGAAAAGAGCTGATTATTTCTCGTAGGAGACACGCCTAACGGCTTTACAGAGACTCAAAAATACAATACAAGTCATTGATAGTACTGTATAATTATAAAAATGAGTTGTATAAGCATATGTCTATAATATGAGCATCACAGACCTCTAAAATCGCTATAAACTCTGCTTTAGCTTCTATAAAATTGCAAGCTTCTTAAGTCTTTAAAGTTTCCCGACAATTTCAAATGGCCTCCCTATTGCTCTTAATCTACCTCAAGGAATCAAATAGGGGGATCTAAGTGAACTCATATTTTCTTATCGTCGCTTTAAGCGTCACGCTGGTTGTTACTGGAGTTGGTTGTGGAAACCAAGCTAACAAAATTGAATCGGGAAGTTTCGCCAGCAGTTTAGGAATATCAGGCCTACCATCGACTCCTGTAAATCCCGTCAACCCAATTTCAACCCCGGCTCCCACACCTGTGCCTGTTTCAACGCCTAGTCCAACACCAGTACCTACTCCTGCCCCTTTAGCGTGCTCTTTTAACGGTCAATCAGTTGCTAGTGGAAGTTCGGTAATGGCTTACCAATCCAGTTCGGTTCCGTTTGGTTCATCTTGTGCTTCGCAAAGCAGAACATGTTCTAACGGAATTTTAGGTGGAAGTTATACTGCTGCAAGTTGCGCAGTTGCAGCGCCAGCAGCTTGTTCTTTTAACGGCCAATCTGTATCAAGTGGGAACTCCGTAACTGCTTATCAAAGCGGGTCAGTTCCTTTTGGCTCAGTTTGCGTATCCCAATCGAGAAGTTGTACAAATGGCTCGTTGAGTGGAAGTTATACCTTTGGTTCTTGTGCGGTTGGACAACCGGCTTCTTGTAATTTCAACGGGCAAACTGTTGCTAGCGGAAGTTCAATCTTGGCCTACACTCAACAAAGTGTTCCCAATGGTTCTTCATGCAGCTATTTTCAACAAAATATTACTTGCACCAATGGCTCATTCCCTCCGGGAACATTTTACCCATCATGCGCTGCCAATTGCACTTTTAACGGGCAAAGTGTAACAAGCGGAAGTTCTGTAACCGCTTTTCAAGCACTAAGCGTACCTTATGGATCATCCTGCGTGTCACAAACCAGAACTTGTTCCAATGGAACTATGAGTGGCTCATATTCATATCCATCTTGTTCAGTAGCCAGCCCGACTCCAACACCGACGCCTATTCCAGCTCCAACAATTAATTCGTTTAATTCTTCTGCGACATCTATACTTCTTGGCCAATCCATAACTTTGGCCTGGAGCACTTCAAATGTTTCAAACGTCCAAATATACTTTGGATCAACTCTGTTAATTAATTCGAGCCTTGCTAGCGGAACTATCACTCATATTCCTCCTTTAACAGGGTCCTTAGGTTATCAGCTCACTGCTACAGGAAGCAACGGTACAACTATTTATAGTTTTATTAACATAACAGTATCCAACCCTGTACCAACACCAGCTCCAACGCCCGCCGCTTCTTGTATTTACAATGGCCAGACCTATGCGAGCGGACAAAGTTTCACGGTGTATACAGCTCAGACCGTGCCTTACGGCTCTTCATGTTCGTCTGTCGCCGAAACTATCACTTGTAATAACGGGTCTCTTCCATCGGGAACATACTATTCGTCGTGCACATCCGAGGTCCCAGTGACAGGAACTTGCGTGGGTTACATTGGAGTGGGCGGTAGTTTCAGTCTTTCAGCTCCTAAGTTTCAGACTACCTTCACTGATTCCTTCACCAAGGTGATTGCCGAGTGCAATCAATATTTTGTTAATATGAATGTGACTTACTGCCAGCAGGTGGGAAAAACAAATTGTGCTTCAATGATCATGACGATCATCAATGGTGTGGCCTACAACACGGCGCCAACGGGGCAATATGCGACTAATAATCTATATGGCACCTATCCATCCCGTGAGCTATCGAATTATGCTCCTGCGACTTCTCCTGCACCTGCGGGAACAATTGGAGGAAATTGTGCCTTCACAATTTCCGGCAAGGGTTTCTCTGAGGTTGCGACTGGCATCTTTTCAACTAATATCACGGGCACCAGTGACTCTGCGCTGACTTCAGCTTGCAATGCCATTATCAATTCAAATTTAACAAATGATTCCAGTGTTTCGCCCTCCGTTTCTCACGAGACACTACTCGACTATTCAACCAACCAAGATTTGGTTAATTTCTGAGACAAAAGATGCCTGTGATTGTTATCATGGGATTAGATAATGTTTGAAGAGCGGGGATCAAATGAAAATTAAGCTTGGCGTTTTAAAGAAATTCAAAAAATTAAAATTTTGGAAAAAAATTTCTAATATAAAATTCTCGAGGCGGTTTTTAATTCGCAACGCTATTATTATTTTGGGCTCAACCATATTAATAGCTAATTACCAAAATTGTTCTCAACAATCAGCTCTTAGTGGAAGTCTCACCGCGCTAAGTATGGGTGGCTCAGCTTCAAACGTTGGACCGACTTCAACACCGTTACCCACTTCTTCACCAGGTCCTACCCCGGTCACTAATTGTGTACCTTCATCGGCAGTCAAACTTGGATGGATGGTTCAGCCCTCAAATACAACAGTTGGTACAGTCATGAATCCTTTTCCTCAAGTTGGAGTTTTTGATGCAAACGACAACCTCGTAACTTGTGCGACAAACCCAGTCACCATTACATCTAGTAGCCCGGCTCAACCGATCCTCGCGCAGAGTATTAATATGGTAAATGGGGAGGGCCGACTCGCCATAACAACGAATCTTGTTGGGACTTTCACGATGGCGGCGAGTTCAACTGGATTGACTTCGGCGACCTCTAATTCCTTTACAGTTTCACCGGCTCATACGACGAACACTGTTACCAGCATGGGACTCAGCTATGATGGAGCCTGCATTAATAACAAGGGCCGTCTCCAGTGTTTTGGTGGGCAACCAAGCCAAGGAACCGTCAATGGCGTAGCTCAGGTCGTGGAGAACTACATTTATAATCCAACGAGTCTAGCAAATACATCAGGTCTGACGAATGTGACCGCTGTAGCAGGGAGCGAACTGGCTTTTTGTGCTGTCAATAATGGAGGGGTTCAATGTTGGGGCAGCAATAGCAACAACTTTGGTGGCCCCGGAGATTTGGGAAGTGGAACCACAACCGATAGCATAAACCCCGTCCAAGTTACAGGCCTCTCAACCGGTGTGGCGTCCGTAGCTGGCGATCAAGGCGGATTTTGCGCTCTAACGAATACCGGTACTGTGTCTTGCTGGGGTGTTTATTCAATCACATCTACATTCAATTCGAACTTAACCCCGGTGGCAGTAAGTGGGTTGCCGGCAGGAATTACCGCAATCTCTGGAGACGAAGATGGATATTGTGCCATAGCTGGGAATACAGTGTCATGCTGGGGACCCAATCTCGCTCCACAAACCATCAAAGGTTATACTGGCCAAATCACTGCTTTTTCCGGGAGCCTCACCGAGGGCTGTTTAGTTGCCGGAGGTACGGCATACTGTTGGGCCGCGGACAATAATGGGATTTCAACCCAAGCTGTAGCGATTAGTGGCCTGAATTCCGGCGTCACCGCTATAGCGAATTCCCGCTATACTGCCTGCGCTGTCCAGAATGGAAAAGCCTTTTGCTGGGGAGCTGATAATTTTGGCCTTTATGGAAATGGAACGAACATCAACTACTCACAGTCCGTGAATACTAACATTATTACCACAACGACACCCGTCCCAGTCACGGGACTGAACTCGGGAGTGACCTCTGTTTATACAAATTATTTTAATTCCTATGCGCTAATGAATGGGCACCTCTATTCATGGGGAGCCACCCAAGGATTAGGTAACGCCACAGTGATAAATAGTCTCAACACCGCCTTAAAAACATATTCCGCTATCCCTGTGGGAGTTACTGGATATTGATTTCAAAGGATGAGTGCCTCTTCCCTTGGATTACAAAAGATATCTTTTTGAGGCGGAGAAAATTATTCTCCGCCTTCGTTTTGCACAACTAGCTTTGCCTTTTAGATTTCTTTGGATATTTGATAGCGAAAAAGCATACAAGAATTTTTCTTAAAAGTGACCGACTCTCGCTTGCAAAGTTGATTTTCTACAGTAACGAATGGCCCGCATTCTGAAACGGAAAAATCCCTTTTCGAAAAAATCGCCGGAGAAAAAAGTTGTTAAAAGCGATATAAACAACAGCTACTTAGCTTTGACGCAAAATCGATTTTTGTATAGGTGACACTCTAAAATAATCAACGGGTGACCTCAATTTAGGGCGAGAATAGCCCAATTGATTTTATCTAGTCATAAAGGTGAGCCTTTTAAAAGGTATATTAGGCCGGACGGACGTCCGGAATTTGGGGCCAGATCAAACAAGATATAAATGAAACTCTTGGCACGGTTGCATTGTCTCCTCCGACGGAGGTAAAGTCGTGGTAAATGCGTTCAAGTACACAAAGCAGTTAGAAGAAGCTGGGTTCTCGCGGGAACAAGCTGAGATTCAGCTTCAAATTATGACAGAGATCGTTGAGGGTGATTTGGCTACAAAACAAGATCTACAGATTCTTGGAACAGCCCTGGGACGTGATTCGAAAACTCTCGAATCAAGTCTGCAGCAAGACATAAAAACCCTTGAAACAAATCTTAGGCATGAAATGACATCTCTCGATTCGAATCTTCGACAAGATATGAAAACCCTGGAGACAAATCTTAAACATGAAATGACATCTCTCGATTCGAATCTTCGACAAGATATGAAAAGTCTTGAAATCAATATCCAGTAACTCCCACAGGGATAGCGGAATATGTTTTTAAGGCGGTGTTGAGACTATTTATCACTGTGGC
>Ga0207119_1059_pt1 | contig 17777 bp, 14 predicted proteins | sample Alteio_BWMinHeat_43_FD_153505 | JGI IMG/M metagenome (GOLD analysis project Ga0207119, IMG submission 153505) | Enriched cells from forest soil in Barre Woods Harvard Forest LTER site, Petersham, Massachusetts, United States -... | ecosystem: Environmental > Terrestrial > Soil > Temperate forest >... | reverse complement strand
GAAGGCTGTCGAGCCCTTTGTTGATGCCTGCTGTCCCGACGATGCGCGAGGCTCCCAGAAGCGAGCAGAGGGGAAGGACGAGGCGCTGGGATGCGTGGAAAAGGAGGACGGTGTCGAATTTTTCTCTGTAGAGGGTTTTCCAAAGGGGATAGAAAGAGAAGAGCATCGGCTCTTTCAACAAAAAGAGTTTGTCGATCTGTGGATTGTTTTTGAAGATCTCCATTCCGATGGGACTCGTCAGGACGGCGATGGTTGCGTTTGGGAAAGAGGCGCGGACGTTTTCGATCGCGGGTGTCGCCCAAAGCGTGTCGCCAAGTGCAGTCGTTGCAACGACCAGGATCCTGTTTTTCGGGGGATGTAAGCGGAGGAAGCGGCTGAGAAGGCTGGCCGCTTTTTTCAAGAGAAAGTTTTTCATCCTTTCCGCCATGGGCTCAAGGGTTGAATGGGAAGATCGTTCGGATCAAGCTCTCCCAAAGACTGGAGAAAAATTTGGGCGAGCTGCAAATTCGTGATGAGGGGGATGTGATGGTCGATTGCGAGGCGCCGGATTTTATACCCTGCTGTATTTTTAACGGAGGCCCCGCGAGGAATGTTGATGATGAGGTCGATTTTCCCCTGTGACAGGAGCGTCGCGATGTTCGGCTCATATTTCTCGCCGACTTTGTAAACTGAAATCGATCCGACGCCATGCTTCCCGAGAAAATCGTTCGTCCCCTCGGTCGCATAGAGGTCCCATCCTTGTTCGTCCAGTTTTCTCAAAGATTCGAGGATCTTGATCCGCTGTTCTCCGCTGACGCTGATGAGGAGCCGCTTGCCCCTGACGCTCTGTTCGGTCGAAAGCCAGGAGGCGAAAAAGGCGGTCAAATAATTTTCGCTGATGTTCGCAACCTCGCCGGTAGAGGCCATTTCGACATTGGCGACTGGATCTGCCCCTTTGAGCCGTTTATAAGAGAACTGCGGGGCTTTGACGCCCACATATTCGAGCTCGAGCGTCTCATAGTTCCTCGGCTTGTATTTGTTGAGGAGGATCTCGGCCGTGATCTCGATGAGGTTGTAGCGGGTCACTTTCGAAACAAAGGGAAAAGAACGGGAAGCGCGGACGTTGCATTCGATCACTTGGATCGCGTTGTCTTTCGCGATGAATTGGATGTTGAACGGCCCTGTAATGCGGAGCGCTTCCGCAATGGAGCGGGTGATTTTTTTGGCGCGCCGGATGGTTTCGAGATAAAGGCGCTGCGGAGGCAGGACGATCGTCGCATCCCCTGAATGGACGCCCGCGTTTTCCACATGTTCTGAAATCGCCGAGACGATCACTTCCCCGTTTTTCGCAACTCCGTCGATCTCCAATTCTTTGGCGTTTTCGATATATTTTGAGATGACGATCGGATGGTCGGGAGAGATGATGGCCGCCTCTTTCAAATACTTTTCCAATTCTTCTTCATTCCCGACCACGTTCATCGCCGCTCCAGAAAGGACGTAAGAGGGGCGGATCAGAACCGGATAGCCCGCTTGATACGCGAAATCCTTCGCCTTTTTTAAAGTGGTGACGCGGGCCCAAGGAGGCTGGTCGATCCCGAGGTCGCGCAAGAGGGAAGAAAACGTATCGCGGTTTTCCGCTTTGTCGATATAGGTGGCGGGAGTGCCCAAAATCGGATAGCCATGGGTATGGAGCGGATAGGCGAGATTATTGGCGATCTGCCCTCCCACAGAGACGATGAGCCCTTTCGGGGATTCGAAATCGGCGATATCCCGCACCCTTTCGAGAGTCAGCTCTTCGAAATAGAGGCGGTCCGACTCATCGAAATCGGTAGAGACTGTTTCGGGATTGGAGTTGATCAAAATCGTCTCCGCGCCGAACCTTCTTAAGGTGCGGGCCATATTCACGGCGCACCAATCGAATTCGACCGAGGAGCCGATGCAGTATGGGCCAGAGCCCAAGACGATTACCGGTTTTTTCTTCGAAGGGGCCACATCGTGAGATTGGGCCTGGTAGGTCAAATAGAGATAATTCGTCTCGGCGTCGAATTCCCCGGCCAAAGTGTCGATTTGTTTGATAAAAGGGGTGATTTTATGTTTAAGCCGCAATTTCCGGATGTGATCGGCCGTCTCATTTTTGAAGCTGCCGATCGATTCGTCGGAAAACCCCAATAATTTGGCCGTCCGCAATAGTTCCGGAGTCAATTTTTCTTTTTTGAACTGATTTTGAAATTGGGAAAGAGCATGGAGTTGATGCAAAAACCATGGGTCGATCAGGGAGAGTTCGTGCGCAGCATCGACGCTGCCCCCGTTTTGGAAAAAAGCGTAGAGAGCAAACAGGCGCCGGTCGGTCGGCTTGCGGATATCGTCGAGCGGGTTTTCGATTTTTTCGGGCTCGTCGTCGATCCCTGTCGATCCGATGTTCAACATCCGGATCCCTTTTTGCAGAGCTTCGGGGAAAGACCTCCCGATCGCCATCACTTCGCCGACGCTCTTCATTTCGGTGCCGATCGTCCGGTCGGCCGTTTTGAGTTTTTGAGTGTCCCATCTGGGGATTTTGACGACGATGTAATCGAGCGCCGGTTCGAAAAAGGCGGTTGTTTTTTTCGTGATTGAATTAGCTACCTCGTCGAGCCTGTATCCGAGAGCTAATTTCGCGGCTACGAAAGCGAGCGGATAGCCGGTCGCTTTAGAGGCCAATGCACTCGAGCGCGAAAGCCTAGCGTTCATTTCGATCACGCGGTATTGGCTCGTTTTCGGATCGAGGGCGAACTGGACGTTGCATTCCCCCTGGATCTTGAAATGGCGGGCCGCTTGGATCGCCAGCTTCCGCAAGAGATGGAATTCGTCGTTTGTCAAAGTCTGCGAGGGGGCTACGACGATGCTTTCCCCCGTATGGACCCCCATCGGGTCGAAATTTTCCATATTGCAAATGACAAGAGCCTGGTCCTCCGCATCGCGCACGACCTCGTATTCCAGCTCTTTCCATCCTAAAAGGAATTCTTCGATCAAAATTTGCGGAGCGCCGAGAAGGGCCTGGCGCGCCCTTTCTTTGAGTTCCGCCTCGTTTTCCATTTTCCCCGATCCGAGGCCGCCGAGTGAAAACCCCGACCGCATCATCACCGGATAACCGATCTTATTTCCGGCCTTGACCGCCTCTTCTACGCTGGTAACGGCAATGCTGATGGGAGATAAAATACCGATCGATTCCAAGTTCTTTTTAAAGAGATCGCGGTCTTCCGTGAGGCGGATCGATTCGACCGGAGTGCCTAAAACCTTCACCTTGTATTTTTTAAAGATCCCTTTTTGTTCGAGTTCCAATCCCAAATTGAGCGCCGTCTGACCTCCGAAGCTGAGCAAAATGAAATGGGGCCGCTCTTTGGCAATGATTTTTTCGACTGTAACCGGGTTCAGCGGCTGCAGATAGACTTCGTCCGCTAAATCTGGATCAGTCTGCACCGTAGCGATATTCGGATTGACCAGGATCGTCCGGAGCCCCTCTTCTTTGAGCGCTTTGATCGCCTGGGAGCCCGAATAATCGAATTCGCCCGCCTGGCCGATCCTGAGTCCCCCCGAACCTAAAATGAGCACGCTTTTTGTCATTTTTCGATCAGCTCGTTAAACTTTTCAAAGAGGTAAAAAGCATCGACCGGGCCCGGATGGCTCTCCGGATGGAACTGCACTGCGAAATAGGGTTCGGTTTTATGCATGATCCCTTCCACCGATTGGTCGTTCAAACTCCTGAAATAGACCTTCCAATCGCGGGGCAAACTCTTTTCATCGATCGCGTAGCCGTGGTTTTGCGAAGTGAGCACCGCCTTTTTTTGCTCCAAATCGAAACAGGGATGGTTCTGGCCCCTGTGGCCGAATTTCAGCTTGTAGGTCTTTCCGCCGATCGCCAAAGCCAAAATTTGAGCGCCCAAACAAATGCCCATGATCGGTTTCCCGCGCTTTAAATTTTTCTTCAAAACCGCGATCGTCTCTTTGCACACAGCCGGATCGCCAGGCCCATTCGAAAGAAATAAGCCGTCGTACTCTTCATCCGAATAATCGTAATCGAACGGCACGCGGGTCACTTGGATCGGGAATTGCGTCAAACAGCGAATGATATTCTCTTTCATCCCGCAATCGACGGCGATCACTTTTTTCGGGCCCGCTCCATACACTTGTTTCCCGGGCAAGCTGACCTTTTTCACCAAATGTTCTTTGTTCGGGTCGTGGAATTTTTTCGGCTTTGCCCCCTCGGAACAGATCGCACCTAATGCAACCCCTTTTTTTCTCAGCAGCTTCGTCAGCTCCCGCGTATCGACCCCCGCGATTAACGGAATCCTCTGCTGTTTCAGCCAATCCAAAAAAGAACATTCCGAATCCCAATGGCTCGGGAATCCGCTCACCCACCCCGCCACGACTCCGCTCGCCTGGATCTTTTCCGATTCCCAGCCCTCGCTCCCTTGCACCCCGTAATTTCCGATCAAAGGATAGGTAAACGTCAAAATTTGTCCGGAGTAAGAAGGATCGGTCAGCGACTCGACATAGCCGGTCATGCCCGTATTGAACACGACTTCCCCAAAATAGGCATTTTTCTGCCATTCCGGAGAAAAGCCGGGGAAGACTTCCCCCGATTCAAGAACCAAATTCGATGGGATCATAACTTTTTGGAAAGGATACTTCAGGAATTATTATCCAGCAACGATCGCCTTTTCAGTCAGGAGCGACTGGGGATTTTTTAGTAAAATAGACGTTTAATTCTATCGGATTGAATATGCGTGAGAGGGAGAGAATCGAAAATCCTGCAGTCCACAAAAACAATGTGATCTGCATGCAAAATGTTTTCCTATGCGCAGGCACAAACTTCATATAATAAAAGGTGAGAGGAACCCCTCCGGATGCATAATATTCGGCCTCCGCAATTCTTGCGAATTGCTCCCATTCTTTCTGGCTTCTGATCTTTGCTTTTTCTCGAGGAATTAAGTCTCGGAGATTATCTACATAATCGTCGATCGCTTCCGATTTGAGAAATTGATTAAAGAGAGGCGCTGCTTTTAAGATTAAGGGATTGAGGCAATGATAAAGAAACATTCGGGAATCAAAGTAGAATTTGCTTTCAAAATCTTCTGGCTCTATGAAACCAGCTAAAATTGAATAGGGCGTTTGATGCAGAGATATTCTGAGAGGCAATTGGTTCCGCATCCAATTTTCAATCCGGTCGACTCTGTTCTGGATCGAGTCGTTTCGGTAAAGGGTTGCAGGACAAAAACCGACGGAAACCGTGTCTGCGTTTATGTATGCATCCCTATTTGGGGCCGGACAACTATTTAAAGCAGGGGATCTCTCCCAGATTGCCGAAGAAGAGGTGTTCGAGAAGGTATTTGGGAAAATGTTGTTTTGCGTGCCGATTGCATGAGGAAAAGGAAGATGAGAAGTCGATTTTAAACTCCAAACAAGGGCGGCCAAGATAGGCAATGCGAAGAGAGCTGCCGTTTTCATCAAATAAGAAGAATGTTTTTCCTGTAGAGAAACGGTTTTTGGGTCGATCGGCTTAGAGGCAGATCCTGTTTCCAAACGGGGTCTGGTAGTTTTCCATTGGGTGAAAACAGAGGCGATTTTGGGACAGGAAACTGTTTTGCAGCGCGAAAATGGTTTCAAAACGCTTTCAAAATAAGAACCGAATTTATTGTTTGCAGTAATTTCCATAAAAATGCAGAGAAATGATAAAGATTTGATCAAAAAATTACAATTAATAATGCGCCAAAGGCGGGTGATCCTAAACATGTAGTGTTGGTGGGGCGGGGAAGCCCCTGCCACCTCAAATAATTCACCCCAGAGATAAGCCACCAATGAGGCGGGGACCACCCCAATGACGATGCGTCATCGGGGACCCCAGAAAGCCCCGCACCCCAAAAACTCAACAAAGCGCTACATGTTTAGTACTACCCAGCAATACTCGCTTTTTCAATCAGGAATGAGTTTCTTTAGAGAAATAGACGTTTAATTCCTTCGGATCGAACATGCGGTAGAGGTAAAAGCCCATGAATCCTGAAGACCACAAAGACAAGATGGAGCTTATCAGAAATGTCCTTTCTCGCGATGGGACGCGGAGGAGATAAAAGAATAGGGCTGGAATCCATCCGGCTGTACAAAGTTGAGCTGTGGTTAGTTGCTCGTAATGCATCCATTCTTCCTGACTTCGGATCTTGGCTTGCTCGCGCGGAATTAAGGACCTGAGATCGTCTACATATTTGTCGATTGCCTCCGATTGGAGGAATCGGTTAAGAGGAGGCGCGGTAGTCAAGATTAAAGAGTTCACAGACCGGTAGAACAAAATCATCATCTTAAATGTCAAATCATTCATTTGCTGCATGAAACCGGTTTGAAGATCTTTCGCAACAGGTTTTTCCTCAAATGCTACTGGTTCTGAATCCAAATTTTTCCCGTGAAAGAAATAAACGTTTAATTCTTTTGGATTGAACATCAGGTAGGGAATGTAAAGAGAAGCGTAAAGAGAGAAGATCGATGAAGTTGCAGATGCCGAAGCCAGAATTGAGCGCGTGCAAGATGACATATCCTCCTCATCCTGTAAAGGCATCCCTGATAAAATATGAAATAAACGGGTTGAAGAGAATGCCGATAGATAAAATCGAGCTGTCGCTAGTTCCACGAAATGCTCCCATTCTTTTTGGCTTCTGATCTTGGCTTGTTCGCGAGGGATCAAGGTTTCTAGATAATCTACATAGTCGTCGATTGCCTCCGATTTGAGGCGCCGGTTAAGGCGAGGCGCTGTGTGTATGATTAATGAATTGACAGATCGGTAGAACAAAATCTTCATCTTAAATGCAAGATTTTCTGAAAAATCGCTTCCTTGCTGCATGAAATCGCGTTGATCGAGGGGGAACTCTAATTCTGAAAGTGTCCTCTTATCAAATGTTGTTGGTTCTGAATCTAAATGTTCAAAACCGATGAGTGAAGCTTGATTCGAAACATTTTGGTATAGAACTTCAGAAAAAATGCCGCCTAAACTCTGATCCGCGTTTAAGGGTTTGCCTCGATTCGGGTCAGGACAGCTATTTAAGAGCGGGAGAGAAGCCAGAGATCTATCCAAATCTGCCGAAAGAGAGCTGTTTGAAAAGGTGTTTTGCAGAGTATTGGGTTGAACGACGATCGTAGAAGCAAGGGGAGGATGGAAAGCTGTCTTCAAGCTCCAAACGAGGGCGGCTGCGATAGGCAATGCGAGGAGAGCTGCCGTTTTCGCCAAATAGGAAGAATATAAAAGAGAAGTTGTTTTCGGGTCGATCGGTTTAGACGCAGAGCCTGTTTCCAAACGGGGTCTGGCAGTTTTCCATTGGGTGAAAACAGAGGCGATTTTGGGGCAGGAAACTGTTTTGCAGCGCGAAAATGATTTCAAAACGCTTTCAAAATAAGAACCGAATTTATTATTTGCAGTAATTTCCATAAAAATGCAGAGAAAGGATAAAGATTTGATCAAAAAATTACAACATGATCTGTGCGATGATTTAACTAAATAAAGATGTTCTAGATGAGAAAATATTTAACATTCAAGATTCTTAGTGCCGGATCAACATCCGATTGCCCCAGAGAGTGGCAGGGAAATTGCATGATAAAATTCTTGACAGTGCATGTGCATAGAGAAAAACAGGATGGGCAGGAGAAAAATCTATCAAATCCTGCATATCCTGTCTGATTCTCCTGGTTGCCACAAAGGAAATCAGTAAATTTTCTGAACCTGGAGTAATGCTGCGTGGGTGTCGCTACAAGAAGAAAATTACGCAGGTTCAACTCTCGGAAGCCCTCGGCGTTCAACAGAATCACATTTCCGAAATGGAAAATGGCAAAAGACCAATCGGTAAGGAAATGGCGAAGCGTTTTGCGGAATTTTTCAAGACGGATTATAGGGTTTTTTTGTGAATGTGGATGAATTCGAAGTTTAACTGCGCACCAGCATCCGGTTGGCGCAGAAATTTTTTTCGCAGCGATTTCATAGAGCGCCTCAATCCAATAAGCCTCCCTATTCAATGCCGGACACCGGAATGCATTCAGCCCTTTTGAAGATAAAATCGGCAAATAGAGTTTTTCGATTTCGAATAGCGTTTCGATGTGGTCGGAAGTAAAACTCAAAGGGACCATGACCACGTTTTTGCGACCCTCAAGCCACTCAAGCGCCTTTTCGCATGTTGAGACCGTTGCATAAGTGCTTTGCTGTAGATTTTCGATGGTTTTTCTGCGAATTTCAATTTTTTCGAACGAACTCAACTTGCAGAAAGTTAAGGAGTTCGAAAAAATTGAAATTCGCCAAAAAGCGCGGAAAGATTCGGCGAATGACTTATGCAATGGTCTCATGTTATATCGGTATAGGGTTTGATCCACTCTTCGGGCCCGAATTTCGATTGATAGGAGAGGCGTCCCAGCGCCTTTGGAAAACCTTTCAAAATTTGCCCGTACGAGATCTGACATTCCGATTCGTAAATATCCCCCTCATGAACGAAGGATTGCGGCACGCCATGCGCGGAAAATAAAAGGGCCGTTTCTTCTTCCTGCAGCAACTGCTCTGTCAAAAAATCGGCTATTTTTTTTCTAAACGATTTGACAACGCCGGATGCGCCGCGTACGATTTGATCCATCGAAATAATTTGAAGAATCGGTTTCTGCCTGCGTCGGGTTTACTTCAAAATTCTCGTTCTCACTCGCGCCCCCCTTCGGGCCAGTTCACTGCGTTCACCTGCTTCCCTAAAAAACAGTCCCCCGGACTGTTTTTTAGTATTCGCAGCCTCTCGGCAATGGCCCCACCCCAAAGACGGTGCATCTTTGGGGGCCCCGGGGCGGCCCCACCCCAAAGACGATGCATCTTTGGGGGCCCCGAGGCGGCCCCACCCCAAAGACGGTGCATCTTTGGGGGCCCCGGGGTGGTCGCTCGCTCCGAACAAGAATTTTGAAGACCCTCCTTCCCAAATTCCCGATTCTTCAGACCATTTGAGTATATAGTAAATTTAATCGAATATTTGATTTTCCTTTATTAAGTATTAATGTAGAATCTGGTTCGAACAGGACTTTTGGGGGAAATATGTTGGTATGTAAAAATTATTTAAATTCGGCTAGATCTTATTTGAGAGAACATCTTCCAAACAGACCGGAGGTCATCCGACAGTTTGTCGATCGCGCTAAGCAACATCCGGTGCAAACCGCTGCGCAATGTATTTTGGTTGCAGCCACTCCGTTTTGCATCGGCCAACTAGATACAAAAAAACTAATTTCTATGCTCGCATCTGACACAAAAATAGCAGCAATTTTTTTGACCACTATGCTGGCGGGGACTAGAATAGCCTCTGCTGTTGGAGTTCCGAAAAAAAACTCCTTAATGACTGGATTCGCTTTGGGTTTAAGCTCTCTAGTAGCTCGCTCGCCTTTCTCTGGAACAGATTCTCTATGCAAGGTTTTTTACACGGCTCTATTTCAGTTAACTGTAGCAGCAGGATCCGCAGGGTTCATTGGGGCGGCCATGGCTTTGCCTTCTGAAAAAAGTGCACGGTTGCCATCGACTGTTGATGAGCAAAATCCTGGAAATACGGTTATTGGTCCGGTCAGGCAAGAAACGGCAGAAACACCGCTGAATGAGAAAAACACGTGGGGGCGCGAATTCACCAAGTGTAAACGAGAGATGGTTGATTTGTTTTCTGGTGTGGCTATCGGCGCGGTTCCCGCATTTTGGGCTGGATATACTCAAACTGGTGAAAACGCATTTGAGGAGGAATTGCAACTTCCCTTAGGTTTTATGGCGGTGTCCGTGCTTGCATACACATTTGCCGTAAAATGTTTTAGGGAACGGAAACCTGCTCAACCGTAAGAGCATGATCTGTCTACTGCGTCGCTTGCAGCCGTGTTTCGAGATATTTTATGTCGGTACACACGAAAACTCGCCCTACTAAAACTAAAAAAAAGGGACGTGTAGCTGTCCAGGCGGCGCGAAAAAAAAGAACCCCTTGGCGTGTGGTTGCCACAAAGGAAATCAGTAAATTTTCTGAACCTGGAGTAATGCTTCGCGGGTGTCGCTACAAGAAGAAGATTACGCAGGTTCAGCTCTCGGAAGCCTTCGGCGTTCAACAGAATCACATTTCCGAAATGGAAAATGGGAAAAGGCCGATCTGCAAGGAAATGGCGAAGCGTTTTGCGGAGTTTTTCAAGAAGGATTATAGGATTTATTGTGAATGTGGATGAATTCGAAGTTTAACTGCGCACCAGCATCCGGTTGGCGCTGAAGTTTTTTTCGGCGGCGATTTCGGTAAGCGACTCAATCCAATAGGGCTCTAAATTGAGAGCCGGACAACGGAATGCATTCAGCCCTTTTGAGGATAAAATCGGCAAATAGAGTTTTTCGATTTCGAATAGCGTTTCGATGTGGTCGGAAGTAAAACTCAAAGGGACCATGACCACATTTTTGCGCCCCTCAAGCCACTCAAGCGCTTTTTCGCATGTTATATCGGTATAGGGTTTGATCCACTCTTCGGGCCCGAATTTCGATTGATAGGAGAGGCGCCCAAGCGCTTTTGGAAAACCTTTCAAAATTTGCCCGTACGAGATCTGGCATTCCGATTCGTAAATATCCCCCTCATTCACGAAGGATTGCGGAACACCATGCGCGGAAAATAAAAGGGCTGTTTCTTCTTCCTGCAGCGACTGCTCGGTCAAAAAATCGGCTATTTTTTTTCTAAACGATTTGACGAACGCCGGATGCGCCGCATACGATTTGATCCATCGAAGCCGGTTGACGGCATCCGCCTTTAGCCGCTTTTGAAAAAAACGGGCGATACTACCGGTGGTCGCATAGGTGAATTGCGGGAAAAGGGGCAGGACTACGATTTCACCCTTGCAATCCTCGATTTTTTTCAGCGCCCCTTGATGCGTTTCGGGCAAATAGCGATGAAAGGTCAACACGGTTTCTCCAACCCGTTTCCTCATCTCTTCGGCGATCGATTCCGTATCGAAATAGATCGGCGATTTACCTCCAATCAGCTCATAATCGTGGCGCACTTTCAGAGCCCTTTTCCTCGCCACTCTCCTGAAAAGCCAATCATGCGCAAACTGAGGCAGCCGAGTACGGATCACATCCTTGTCGCACAATAATTCTTTCAGGAAAGGGGCGATTTCATCCAGGTGGCGCGGCCCTCCGAAATTGACCAAAAGATATGTCTTCAACATCAGTTAAACGGATCTCCTTCAGAGAAAGCAGCGATAATCTTTCTTAAAAAATGCACCGAACCGTTTTGCCATAGTCTTGCCGATCGTTCGTTTTCCATTTTCCATTTCTGAAATATGCGATTGCTTGATTTCCAATGATTTGGCGACCTCTTTTTGAGTGAGTCCAATATTCTTTCTCGCGCAGCGCAAAGCATACCCCGCTTCAGTAAATTTTTCGATCTCTTTACGATAGGCTGCCCTCCAAGAGGTAGACTTCCGTTGAGTTCGAATTTTTTGGATTTCAATCTGCCGTTTTCGTTCTTTAGTGAGGCGCGTTTTCGTGCGTTCCAACATAATTGATCTCCATCAGTTTAATTTTTTTATCGACAACCCACCAGCAAGCAACGAAAGTTGGTTTCCCTTTTTTCAAATGACAATGATAAGCCGCAATCTTTTTTCCTTTATTCAGCTGGGAAAAATTTGGCCATTCCGGTTGAATCGGGCCTTTTGTTATGAGATCTGTAATCAAATCATTCAAAATGTCTCGAATCGTTTGTGGCAATTTTGCCACTTTTTTTTCGACCCCGTTCCCTAAATCAACTTCCCATTTCATATATCTCAATCCAAATAATAAATTGAATATACCAAAAAATGGGATTTTTTGACAAAGGCTCTCGGCAGAATTATGACACCGTCTTGTCTCTTAAGAAGCATTGGAATAGAATTTGCCAAAAAGAGCAAGCCCTTATGCGATCTTTGATGACGGTATTCCTATTTCTCCTTTCGATCCTCCTGCTTCAAGGTTGCAGCTGCGGCGGCGGAAGCGGGAGCGGGCGGGGAGGAGCTATCCGCGTAGGCATCGATCCGAATTGGTACCCGATCGATTTCGGAACGCAGCAGCCTTTCGTAAACGGATTTGCCGAAGACCTCCTTTTGGAAATCGCCCGCTATACCGGCATCGAATTCGAGCGAATGTCTGCGAATTGGGACAACCTTCTAGACGGGATGAACTCTCAAAAATTCGATGCGGTCCTCACCTCTCTCCCCCCGTACGATTACAACAAAGCCCGCTATGATTTTTCTTCTAACTTCATCGATTTAGGCCCTGTCCTCATCGTCCCCGTGGGCGCCCAGCATACCGAGCTCGACAAAATGAAAGGCGAACTAGTCGGGCTCGTCGCAGGCGATCCCGCCCTCTTAATCCTCAACAAACACCCCGACATTGTCCTGAGGAGCTATCCTTCTATCCCAGACCTCCTCATGGCTATCGCCGACGGCGAAACCGAAGCCGGCCTCCTCAACCAAATTCCCGCCGCCAGCTATGTGAAAGACCTCTACTCTGGAGTCCTCAAAATCGCGAGTAAACCGATGACCGAAGCCGGCCTCCATCTCCTCGTCCTGAAAGGGAAAAACTCCCATTTCCTCCGCCAATTCGACAAAGCCCTCGAGCACATGAAGAGCAAAAAAAAGCTCGAAGCGCTATTGAAGAAATGGCAATTGGAAGTCTGAAAGTTATTTTGAAAAATCTAAATACTTATTATTTAGCAATCTGTTCTGTTTTGGTTATTTAAGTAAATAAGTAATATTTATTTTTTTAATAATAATTATTTATATTAAATTGTTTATTTTGTAAAATATATAAAGTATTTAAAAAAGAGGTTTAATATGGCGCCAGTAACAGGTCCTACAGGTCAAGTTTTCCCATTTCCCCCGCTTACGCCGCAACAGCAAGGTAGAGAGGAGCGACTGTTCCAAAGAGAAGAAACTCTAAATGCGGCGAAGTTTAGAGTGGTGTTAACGATGGGAGCCGATATGCCGGAGATCTCGGAGGAATATCGGGATCAGATTAAAAAAAACGAAGTTCGCCATCTCTTGAATAATGCAGAAGATGCGATAAACGATCTTTCTTTTGTCCGTTCTGCTTTCAATCATCTTAGCAGCGTACCCGAAAGAACTCAAAAACAGGTATCTCGCGAAGTTCTGAAAGAAGCTTCTTCGATGGGGAAGAAAAAAATCGTGAATGAAGTATTGGAAAAAGGGCGCCTTGATTCAGAAGCCCTGGCTAGCGGGATTAAAGAAGCCGCCCGCTTTGGATATGATGAAATTATAGATACTTTGCTTGAACATGTTGACCTAACTGATGAGCAGCGCAATGCTGCTGCTAGAGAACCTATCGATCTTGGAGAGCTTAGCAAAACCCATTTCGATGCTTTGCAAACTCTAATGGACGACGGTCCCGTTTCTCCAAAAATTCGCGGCACCTATCTTAGGTGGGCTACCGCGGTAAGCGATTGGCCGAATAAGGATGAAGGATTTGCGGAAATCATGACCGGGCTCTTGAAAAATGACGGCGGGAAAATCTCCCAGCAAGATCAAGAGGATGCTTTGATGGAAGCGGTAAAAAAAGACGAACCTGAATGCGTGCAAGCCCTCCTAGACGATGGCGATGTGTCGATGGATGCCGTTGAAAGCGCTCTGGAACAAGCGGAAGAGATGGGTCATTACAAGACTGTAGATCGGTTGCGAAGAGCTCTTTAAGTGTGCGAGAAGAGAAAGGCTAAGTGCTCTTAGCCTTCAATCTTCATTAATGGTGACATCCTGTAGACCCGCCAGTCTTTGTTTCTCATTCCTAAACTTCTCAAGTTCATTATTTTATGATGTCAATAAATTTGTTTAAAACATTCTCTAGAATCACTCGCAGATCTGTTCGTTATTCGGTCAATTTGTTTGTTTTTTAATATTTATTAATATATAATATAGTTTAAAATTTAATTTATTCAAGGATATTTATAATGTCTGTTCAAACTTTTGGTTCTGCTAGTTCGTTAATGAGTAATCCATCAGATACTCTCTTTTGTCAAAGTTTCATCAGCAGTTTGCCTCCGGCGATCAGCAGTTCCGTCTCGACGGCATCTGAGCGTCTTATCCAAAGAGCCAGTGAATTCGATTCTACATGCCGCATTTGCATTGATCCTTATAGTTCATCGAAAAAACCCTTGGTTTTTCGTTGTGGACACGGAACCTGTGAGGACTGTTTTAATAAAATGAAGACACTAGTTGGGAGAGTAAAATGTCTTAATTGTCGCAAGCCTATAAATGAATCAGTCGTGAATTATGATTTATTAGAAAGGCTCCCGCAAGATGCTCCTGCCAATCCTCCTGTCAATAAAAACCAGGAAGAGAAATCGACGGAAAGAAAACGGCCAGATCCTGTAGTTCAATCGCAGTCTTCTTTGGTGGCTGCAGAGAGCAACTTACTAGATGCCGCTGAAACAGGCGATCTCAACCGGGTACGCGTTTTGATCTCCCAGTGGCCAGAGGATCGGGAAGCTGGTGCTCGCTCAGGTACATACTCATTAGATGATTTTGAAACTGCTTTAACGAGGGCTGCCGGAAATGGACATAGGGAAATCGTGGTCGCTTTGTTCGCTGCCGGATGGACAGATAATCGAGCTCACCTTGGTGTGGCCCTGGTTCAAGCCTTGTTCAGTGGACAGGCGGATATCGCAGCCTTCCTGCTCGCAAATGGGGTGAATCCCGCTTACGCGTCGCCTCTTCTCTCAGCTTCAGCAGCTACCCTCCTGAGCAGATTAATCGCAGAGGGGGCTCAGACAAATCGTGCTTTACTCACGCCATCCCCTATCCACGATTCATTCATAAGACGGACGGAACTGGCGCTTTCACGCGGATGGAACCTTTCGCCCCACGAGATAACAACGCTCGACTATTTGCGAAACAATCTTAGGAGCAACTCGGTAAATAACGCGCCTGTCTTAAATAACCCTTCTCCAGATTTGAGCCATTTGAATAGGGGCAACAGTGCAAGTAATTCTCGCAACGAAGAAAAGAAAGAACGTGAAGAAAAACGGCCTGCCGCAGATCGAGTAGTTCAATCCAGTTCCTATGTGTTAGATGAAGGAGTGAATGCAAGAAGCAACTTGAGTGAGGCCGCTCAAGCTGGCGATCTCAGCCAGGTACGCAGTATGATCTCCCAGTGGCCAAAGAATCCGGAATCTGGCGCTCTCTTAGGTACATTCTTAGTACCTGTTTTCAATGATGCTTTACGTAGGGCTGTCAGAAATGGACATTTTCAAATCGTAGTCGATTTGTTCGCTGCCGGATGGACAGATCAATCCGGCGTACTTGAGACGGCCCTGAGTATTGCTTTGGAGCAAGGACATATGACTATTGCAAGTTTCCTGCTCTCAAACGGAGTGTCTATCGAGCTGGCTTCCCTGTCAGATTCAGCAACTCAGCTTATGAACAGATTAATCGCACAGGGGGCTCAGACAGATCGTGCTTTACTCACGCCATCCCGTATCCATGATTCGTTCATAAGAGATATAGGACGGAGGCTTGAACGAGGAGACTACATTGAATCCCGCGAGATGACCCGGTACAACTATTTGCGAAGCAATCTTTGGAGCTACAAAAGAAATAACACGCCTGTCTTAAATACCCCTTCTAGAACTTCGAGCCATTTGAATAGGCGCAACAGTGCAAGTGATTCTCGCAACGAGGAAAAGAAAGATCGTGAAGAAAAACGGCCTGCCGCAGTTGGTCAATCGAGGACCTCTCCTGAGGCTGCCGAAAGATTAGAGGCCGCTCAAGCTCAGCCAATTCCTGCTCAGCGAGATCATTTTCAGGGAGGTTTGTGGCAGCGAGCATCGAACTTAGGCAGTTCCCTTATAGGAGGCGTTACTTCTTTGGCTCGGAATGCTTTTGGCATGCTGAGTTCTGTTGTAGCGCCACTGGGACGAGTGCGCCAGCCCCAGAACGCTGGGCAAGGAAATCTCCGTGGAGAAGGGGCTCAAGCCCATCGCGGACCTGCAGGAGCGAACCCTCTTCGGATCGGCTCTTCTGCGTCTACATCTTCGTCTGCTAGATCAGCTATAACGCAGTCTCGTAACTTGAATTCCCACTCCTAAAACCCCTGTTTTTTAAAGTGATCAATTCATAAGAAAAAACGTTTTGGGGGTGCGGGGGCTACCCAGTTCGTCTTCGCTCACCTGCTCCCCTAGAAAACAGTCCCCAGGACTGTTTTCTAGTGTCCGCAGCCATCCGGCAATGGCCCCACCCCAAAGATGATGCATCTTTGGGGGCCCCGGGGCGGCCCCACCCCAAAGACGATGCATCTTTGGGGGCCCCGAGATGGTCGCTCGCTCCAGGCACAAAATTTTGCGCCGCTGCTTCTCTTAAAAAATGTCCCCCGGACATTTTTTAAGTATCCGCAGTGTGGTAGTCCTAAACATGTAATGCCAGAACATATTCAAGATTCTCGCGTGATAAACTCATTCTTAAAGATTTTTTTCTGATTATCGGCATGTATAATGATCTGCACAGAGGTTTTTTAAGGATCGAGAGACGCAGAGAAAAATAAGTGATTAAAGAGGAATAGAGTTAGCCGGGCCCTGCCCTGAGAGGGGGAGTAGCTGTAAATTGGCAAAACCAAGAATTAACGCACGAAATCATTGCAGCAGCCCTTAAAATTTCTAAATATCTAGGACTTTGCCTTTTAGAAATAGAGCGAGCCCGTTTTGAAGAAAGGTTCGACGTTTTGTTTTGGGTACGCAAGGAAACTCCCTGACTCAGGGCAGGAGCCCGGCTAACTCTATGCCTCTTGGCCACTTATTTTTCTCTGCGTCTCTCGACCTTTAAAAAAACCTCTGTGCTGATCTTACCCATGCCGATGAATCAGAATAAGCCTTTTTCACTGAACTAAACCATGTGAGAATTTTAATTGGATAGGTTCCGGCATTACATGTTTAGGACTGCCCGCAGTGTCATAATCCCGATTCTTCAGACAATTTCGGTATATTTTGAAACAATCTAAATGCTTATTATTTAGTAATCTATTCTGTTTTATCTATTTAATTAAATATGTGATATTTATTTTTTAAACAATAATTATTTATATTAAATTGTTTATTTTGTAAAATATAATGTATTTATAAAATAGGTTTAATATGGCGCCAGTAACAGGTCCTACAGGTCAAGTTTTCCCATTTCCTCCGCTTACGCTGGAACAGCAGTATAGAGGGGAGCGACTATTCCGAAGAGAAGAAGCTATAAATGCAGCGAAGTTAAGAACGGTGTTAATGAAGGGAGTCGCTATGCCGGAAATCTCGGAGGAATATCGGGATCAGATAAAAAAACGTCAAGTAAGACACCTTTTGAACAATGTGGAAGACGAGGATGTAGTATGCAATCATCTTTTTGTCCATTCTGCTTTCAATCATCTGAGCAGCGTACCCGAAAGAACGCAAAAACGAGTATCTCGCAGAGTCCTGAAAGAAGCTTCTATGATGGGAAAGAAAAAAATCGTGGACGAAGTATTAGAAAAAGGGCGCCTTGATTCAAAAGCCCTGGCTAGAGGAATTAAAGAGGCCACTCGCTTTGGATATGATGAAATTATAGATGCTTTGCTTGAGCATGTTGACCTAACTGATGAGCAGCGCAATGCTGCTGCTGCAGAACCTATTGATCTTGGTGAACTTCGCAAAACCCATTTCGATGCTTTGCAAAATCTAATGGACGACGGTCCCGTTTCTCCAAAAATTCGCGGCACCTATCTTAAGTGGGCTACCGCGGTAAGCGATTGGCCGAATAAGGAG
>Ga0207119_1056_pt1 | contig 17921 bp, 23 predicted proteins | sample Alteio_BWMinHeat_43_FD_153505 | JGI IMG/M metagenome (GOLD analysis project Ga0207119, IMG submission 153505) | Enriched cells from forest soil in Barre Woods Harvard Forest LTER site, Petersham, Massachusetts, United States -... | ecosystem: Environmental > Terrestrial > Soil > Temperate forest >... | reverse complement strand
TTCAATTGATCCAAATATAAGATTTGGTAAACCTTGCATAAAATACACCCGAATTGCAGTGGTAGATATTTTGAACTGGCTTTCTTCAGGGATGAGTTTCGAAGAAATCATAGAAGATTTTCCTGAGATTAATATTGATCAAATAAAAGCTGCATTGGCATTTGTTGCGCATCGGGAAAGTATCACCAAGATAATTGCTGCCCGATATGAAGCTGCTGCTTGATGCTAACCTTTCCTGGCGTTTGATCAAAATGCTAAGTAGCGATTATGATGAAATTATTCATGTCAATTCACTTGATTTAAAGCAGCCTGCAAAAGATTTTGATATATTTAATTACGCATCTAAAAATGGTTATTGCATTGTAACTAATGATGAAGATTTTAAAAAGTTATTACAATCAGTTGATTTTCTTCCAAAAGTCATTCTTCTAAAAATTGGAAACCAAAGTACAAAATTCATTGCTGGTCTGTTGACTTTCCATAAAAACGATATTGTTGATTTTATAAAATCGAAGGAATATGGCCATTTAGAAATTTATTAAAATAATGCAAAGGCTCAAAAACATACATCCTGGTGAAGTTCTTAAAGAAGAATTTCTTATACCGTTGGGATTGAGTGCATACAAACTTGCAAAAGATGTAGGCATCCCACAAACAAGGCTTTCGGAAATAGTAAAAGGCAGACGAAGGATAACGGCCGATTCTGCCATCAGGTTTAGCCGCTATTTTGGCAATTCCCCAAAATTCTGGCTAGGCTTGCAGGATGATTACGATATTGAGGAACAAAACAATACAAGATGAATGAATTTGAACAGATACAACATGTTGCAAGAGTATAGGGCTGACCTGCGATTTTAGATAAATAGATAGAAGGCAGCTTGAAAGAAATTTTGAGCTGCCTTTTTTTGTGGAATGGATAACCTATATTTGTAAATAAAAGCCAATGTCAGACTTTATACAAAACCTTGAAATAAAAAATTATAAATCAATAAAAAGTTTAGGTCTTGAATGTAAAAGAATAAATATTTTTATCGGTGATCCAAACGTAGGCAAATCAAATATTATTGAAGCCATTTCATTGTTATGTGCGCCTCATTCAAATTCCGTATCATTATTAAGTGATTTTATTAGATATACTGATTTTTCTGAGCTTTTTTACGATAAGGATATAAGAAATGATATCAGTGTTACAACACTAAATGAACTAAATACAAAGAATATTTTGACTTTACGACGCAGATCTAATTGGAATGATTACGAACTATTTTCAATTCCATACGATAGAAGCAATGAATTTTTAAAAAACAATTCGTCTCAAGACAATCAAATATTGACTTCAACGATAATTGGTGCACTAGCGCAGGATCAAAATATAACATTTGCTCCATTTTATTTTGCTGTTAATCCTAACGGAACACTTATTGTAAATGCATCAGACTTTAAAAGGCCCAAATATTTAGTAAAAAAGTATGAGTATCCTAACGATGGAAAAATTTCATACAATTTTGATTCATATTTAACAGTTCCATTTGGCACCAATCTCGGTACGATTATTCAATTAAATAAAGAATTCCGGCAGGAAATCGGGGAATATTTTAAAAAATATGGTTTGGAATTTGTAATAGATTATTCAGCAAATTCTTTACAAATACAAAAAAAAATTGAAGATATCGTATACACATACCCCTATACTTCGGTTGCTGATACTCTCAGAAGAATAGTCTTTTATATAGCAGCAATCATTTCAAATAAAGGATCAATACTTTTGTTTGAAGAGCCTGAAGCCCACGTTTCTCCCAAATTTATATTTGATTTTGTTGATAGGATTCGTAATGATCATGAAAACCAATATTTTATTTCCACCCATAGTCCTTACATCCTTGATCGCATTATTGAAAACCAAGACAGATCTCAATTCAATATTATTAAAACCTATTATGAAAATTACCAAACCAAATGTAAAATTTATACGGATTCAGATATTGATCGCTTGCTAAATGGTGGTGCAGATATCCTATACAAGTATTTTGAATTTGAATAAAAAGCCTTGCGACCCTTATTTTATCTAGACAACAAATTGATTTTGTAAAATTGATTAATAAAAATTATAAAATTTATATATATGGCTGCTTTTAAAAATGTGACTATTAACACTGCTGAATATAGTTTAAAAGACGGTAAAAAAGGTACAATAGCTGTGTTAATGTATTTAGGACCAGAGGATCCAAAAAAAATATTGGATATGGCAGTTAATCAATATGTTGGCAGTACTTTATATCATGAATTAATTGATGCGAATTTGGATAATCCATGGATGCGGGTAATTGTTAGCGATATCAATGATATGAATCAAAAATTATTTGATCCTGATGAGGATAAATTAACATAAAACATAAAATAGTTGTCAAATGGCAGTCCCAGAAATTGAAAAATTTACTGCAATGATTGATGCCTTGTCTTATTGGTTAGGATATCAAACTAAAATAGGAAGGGGCGGATTAATTCACGAAGCAAGTTTTCGATATCCTATTGCTGACGCAATAACGGCTAAAGATATTTCAATTGAAAGAGTCGAGTTAGAAAGGCTTCATCCTATATTTAAAAGTAAAAAAATTGATTTAGTAATCTACGATAAACTTGGAAATACTCAGGATGATAATTTGCAAGAAATATTCGAATTTAAATTGTCTAAGAGAGACACGGCCAAGGAATATGGTGACGAACACCAAGCAGTCTTTGATGATGTTGTTAGGCTTGCTTACTATAATAAAAATAGCGGTAAAGAGTGTTATTTTTTGATGTGTGGCCCTTTTGTAGATTTTAATGCTTATTTTGTTAATCAACAAGAAACTGTGAAAGCTGAAAATGGCTTAAATATTGTGCCATCAAGACAATCAGAGACAAAAAAAGAGTGGCTGCCAAAAGGTTTTTATAAGGATTGGTTTGGATTTATTATTAATGAAGAAAAAGAAAAAGAATTTACTTCAAATAGTGAATGGGGACTAAAATTATTTCAAAAAAAATATAAATTTCGAGATGGTGTTGAAAATCTTTTTAAAGAGTCTTTTATCAAAATAAAAACCAGATGCATGGCTATCACTCCTTACGAAACAGACAGATCCCATGCTGTAGGAATATGGAAAATAGAAGCCTCGAATTCACCCCAAAGTATTATGAATTCAAGTACTTCAACATTTCTGCCTAATCCAGCAAGTGTTGACTAAACTGTTGCCATGCTCTTCCGGCTATTCGGCACCGCTCCCTGTTCCCTGGTCTGTCTCCCCCGCTGGCGCGAATCTTACCGTAGGGAGATTCGTGACTTTGGCTGTTCCGTCTCGGACGGATACTAAATCATGGCTGATCAATTCTAATATAATAATAATAATAATAATGCTTTTGCAAAATTGCTAATCCAAATGGCCTTCAGAGAAGGCAAATACAAAGGCACGAATGGCGCTTCGCTAACATTCGCGCCAGCATCGGGGGTATTATAACTCGTTTAATAGATTTTCTAAATTTACTCGTAGACCAGGCAATATTTGCGTTGCAATATTCCAGACTATTTTATCATCAATCTGATCATAGCCATGAATTAGCGTATTTCTTGACGCTATAATTTTATTCCATGGAATTCCAGGATAGTTTATAATAAAATCTTCAGATAACCTATTTACAGCCTCACCCATCACTTCAATGTTGCGGTAGCATCCCTGGTTTTACGATCCAATAAAAATTCTTCAAAGCCGAGGTCATTTGTATAATCCAGAATTGCATCTACAGCATCAAGTAAGTCTATTATTATAACCTTGTTATAATGCTTAGACATAAATAAGGTCTTGTTTAATATATGGCCAATAATGTGGTTTTATGGCCTTTTCTGATACCAGGTCAACTTTTTTATGAAGAAGCTGTTCAAGGTCATTTGCAAGGTCGAAGAATTCCCAACCAATATCTCCATTAAATCCCACAAGAATATCAAGGTCACTATTATCCGTTGCTTCCCCACGAGCATAAGAGCCAAAAATGGCTAAACTTGATATTGGGTAGCGCATTTTAAGAGCTGGAAGTTTTGAACTAAGGATTGATTTTATTTCATTTACCTGGAACATATTACAAATTTAGCTAATTCCAACAATTAAAACTCTGTTCTTGGGCTAGTGTCCACACAGACCGGAATACTCTGACAAACAGTACTCTCGAAATTTATATTAAAATATAATCTTTGCCTTCTTCTCCCAAAAAGTAGAAGGATGAAGAGTTTTTTGTTTTTTTTAGTATATGCTCAATTGCTTGCGATCCATATCCTTAATCTCTTCACCTATTTTATCACGGATTTCCCTCAAAATCTCAATAGTTGTTTTTTCGTTTTTGTTAATTTTTTTCATTGTGCTAAAATTTCAATTACATAGTAAATGACGCTTCGCCAAACACATTAAACAATAAATTTATCTGGATTCATTCGGGTATCATAGAGGTTTATCAGATTAATAATTTTACCGTTTATTTGATAAAATAGAATCGTTCTTTTGTTGATTACACATCTTCTGACATTTTTACGTTCTTTCAATACCGGAAATGCTTCCGGCATATTTGAAATTATTTCAAGAATGGCGTCAACCATTAAAATGTATTCATGTGCAGTTTTGTCTCCCCATTTGTTTCTAATAAACATCAAAATGTTAATAAATTGATTTCTCGCAGGCGTTGACCATTTGACTGTAAATGTCATTTTGCCTTTTTCAGATAAGCAATGGCTTCCTCCATTACCATTTGATGCGCATGTACTTCTCCGGCATCAATAGCCGCTATGCCCGCATCAATTAGTTTTATCTCTATATCAGACAAGGTTTCTGGCCATTCGTCAGATGCATTTTGCAAAGTTTCAAGGCGTTTTATAGTTTTATCATCATGTAATTCTCCAATCCAGTTAATTAGTTTCTTCTTACGTAATTCAATATTCATGGCGCCTTCTTTTTTTTGACAAAGATAAAAAAATGATGTATGGTTTAGTTCCGTGCTTTATCCTTATGCTCCTTTAAGGATTGATAATCAGCTTCAGAAAGAACGCCACTGAAATCTGCCATCGTTTTCTTTATAGGTATCTCTTGTCCTAATTCGTCCAAAGCGAGATAGGTAATTTCAATTTTTTTTCCTACATATTCTTTTGGTATAGTCAAATGAATATCAGTCTTTTCAGGTATAATAACGGTTCTGACCATTTTTCAAGAATTTTTAACGTGTTTTATTCCAAAACATAATATACAAATGTACAGTTCATAAATGAAATTCTTACAAAACGCTGAAAATGGGAATAAACCGTTCAGTTTGTATGTCCTTTATTATTTGGGTCAAATTCCACGATCCATTCAATGCCATATTTGTCTCTAAACATTCCTGCGTATGTACCCCACGGACTGTCATCAATGGGCCCTTCAACATTTCCTCCTGCTGATAGTCCGTTAAATAATTTGTCTGCTTCTTCACGACTTTCGGCACTAATTGATATTTTAGACCTGTTTTCGTTTTCGTTTGTTGGCCCCATACTTTCAGGAACGTCATTGGCCCTTAACACATTGTTTTTCCCAATAGGTAAAGCAATATGCATTATTTTATTTGCTTCATTTTCTGGTATTGGAAATTCCGGGCTTGATATGTCGCTAAATCGAACAATCTTTGCGAACTCTCCGCCAAAAACTGATTTGTAAAAAGTGAATGCTTCTTCGGCATTTCCATTGAAGTTAATCCAGGGATTAATTGCTGTCATAATTTTTATTTTTAACTTGTTTAATTTTTCTACTTACTCCCGGCTCTTATAAATGTTCACCAGAGCTCTTCGGGATCTTCGATCTCGAAGTAGAGAGTATTTGGATTTGTAATCCAATATTAACAATAGTTTTTTTCATTCTCAATGATTTATTTATTTTAAACTGACAAATAATTTTATTTTAACCAGTTTCTAGTAAATCAAATCAAAAATAAGGTAAATTTGATATTGACATCAATAAAGGTTTCGTGAATCCTTCTTAAAATGAGATACATTACAATAATAATAGCCATATTTCTTATTGGATGTAGATCTAACATACCAAGTCCAACTTTTACAATAAAAGGACGCCTGTTAAATGGTACAACAGGTAAACCATTTGTAAATATGAATATTCATGGTACTGTTTTTAATAAATTTCCAGGAGGAAGCCATAATGCGGGTTCTACTACAACCGATTCATCGGGTCGGTTTACCATAAAGTATTCCCAGTTTAGCACTAACAATTCTCCTAAGATGTCATTGATAACTGATTCTTTTGGTAAGTACATCGATAGTATTCCATTAAATAGGAATATTGATTCAACCTTTTTCATTTCAACCTTGGGTACGCTTAAAATCATATTAAATAAGCTGAGTAATATTGGACAAGGTGATACCCTATTTATTTCGATTCCAATTTGGACTGTAGCAGGTGGATTTGAACCAATTACAATAGACACTCTGGTAAACCCACAAAATGGGTTTTATAAAAATGTGAGGATGGCAACTTTCTCTAGTCAAATATTTTCAGCAGTCGGCTCTAAAAATTTTGGTTATTATAAAGCTCTTCAAGGATTTGGCCTCTCCGCGCAAAAGACTTCCTTTAAGGTGTCAGGTGATCCTTTCATTGATAATGTGACGATAAACTTCTAATATTTTTACCACCTAATCATCCTCACCTTCAAATCCAAATCAATCCTTTGGTTCCCAAAGCTCTATAATGTTCCCTTCAGGATCGAGTATGTGGACGAATTTTCCATAATCAGAATCCGCAATTTCATCAATGACGTTTACGTCCTCTTTTTTTAATTCATCTACTAGCTCAACTAGATTTTCGACCCGGTAATTGATCATAAATTGCTTGGTGGAGGGATTGAAATTTTTTGCGTTCTGGGGAAAGGCACACCAGGCTGTGGCCCCTTCTTTCGACGGATCATCAGCATCCCTCCACCTAAATACTGCTCCATAATCACTGGTAGCCAATCCAAGATTTTTGGAGTACCAATCGTTCATGTTTTTCGGATTATCGCATTTAAAAAATACGCCGCCAAGGCCAGTTACTTTTTTCATAATTAAATAGGTTATTAGATTATATTGGTGATTTAAAAATTCAATGATAAGTCGTAAATCTTCGAGCAATTTCTTTCTATTTTTGGACTTTAACAAATCTGTTTTTATTGCTTCTGTAAAGGAACACAAATTATATTATTTAAATTTACACCATGAATATCGATACCCTATTAATGCATATCAGCGGTAATGCAACATTAACAGATACAGAAGTAGAATCTTTAAAATCAGTGTTGATACCACGGCCATTTAAGCAAGGGGAAATCATTGTAAATGCGGGTGATACAGCAAGGTATTTGATGTATGTAACAGAAGGTTATGTTATGACTTATTTTACCGGTGGGGATGGTACAGACCAGGTAGTTCAGTTTGCGGCTGACGGTTGGTGGACAGGAGATTTATTCAGTTTAAGTAAAGAAAATAAGACTTTATACACAACTAAAGCGCTGTGTGATGGCGAAATGCTTTTGCTGCCACGTTCTGCACAGAGCCAGCTTCTTGATAATCATATCAATATAGAAAAGTATTTTCGCAAGCTTTTTCATAATGCACTTATGCGACAGCAAATGCGTATTATTGAAAATAACATCAATACCGCTGAGGAACGGTATAACTCGTTGATTACTACTTACCCGAAAATGGAACAGTTTGTACCTCAAAAATATATTGCTTCTTATATTGGGATTACGCCTGAGTTCCTCAGCAAAATCCGGAAAAATAAGACTGGTATCTTGTCTTAACCTGGATTAAGTTTCAAGGTTGTTTTTCTTAATTTGGTTTATTGGTGGCGAGTTGACAGTCTGATAATTTTGTGTCATTAAAATAACAATAAAATGACAACAGAAAACAACCACACAAATTGGAAAATTGATGCCGGCCATTCGCAGGTATTATTCAAAATTAAACATCTTGGTATTACAAATGTGAATGGCACTTTTGACAAGTTCCAGGGCAATGTAAACACTGAAGGTGAAGATTTTAATGGGGCACGGGTCCATTTTGAAATTGAAACGGATAGCCTGAATACAAAAAATAATGATAGGGATAACCATTTGAAATCACCTGACCTGTTTGATGTTGAACAGTTTCCAAAAATCTATTTTGACGGCCACTTGCATCACAAAGCCGGAGATGATTATGAACTCAAAGGTGATTTAACGATCCTATCCACAACAAAGCCAGTGGTATTAGAGACAAACTTGACCGGTATGGGTAAAGGCAGGTTTAATGATACAAGGGCCGGTTTCGAGATAAACGGAAGAATAAGCCGAAAAGAATTTGGCCTTACCTGGAATATCCTTAGCGGCTCAGGCGATTTTGTAGTAGGAGAGGAGGTGAAACTTCAATTTGATATACAAGTTGTTAAGCAAGAGGTAGCTGAGAAGGTGGAAGCTGTAATTGTTTAAGTTGTGAGTTATATGCACCCTTCGTCAAATAAAAAAGAATTCCTTACCAGAATATTTCAGTCAGTAAGAGATTAGATTAGGGAAGGGTGTATATACAATTTACACATCTGTAACAGGCCTTTCGAATTTATTTGTGATATATTTGTGTTGTAATCAGTATATACGAAAACATTAACTTATCGCATATTGCTTAATGAAGAACCTGAAGGTGGTTTTACGGTAACTGTTCCTACATTGCCGGGATGTATTACTTATGGTGAAAACATGCAAGAAGCCCTTGATATGGCAAAAGAAGCCATAGAAGGATATATTGAATTGCTTAAAGAAGAAGGAAAAACTGCTCAAATATAAAAATAGCATCACTTTTCGACCAATATTCTAAATATTGACATTTTTAAGAAACAATGGAATCCCATAATTTGATGGTAATCTCCCCTTGATTCAAAACGCGAAATCCATAATTCCATTTAATCCGCGATTCAGATAATTTTCTTTCTCAAAAAATAATTAATTCCTTACCTTTACGTTATTAACCTTCAATAAAATGCGTGCAATTATGAAAAAGGTGATTTTTACTTTATTTACACTGTTTTCTTTTATTTATATCAACGCACAGGTGCTATATGAAGAAAACGGATCGGATATGGCCAGGTGGAATCATGCAATTGATTCTTTAACAAAATGGCGTGTTCAGAATCATATTATTGGTGTAAGGACATATTGTTACAAACCGGATTCAACTGTGATATCAGGATATTTAGCTACTGAAGTCAAATATGATAATAATGGTAATATCGCTGAGTATACTACCCTCAATAAGAGAGGAAAAATAGAAACAAAATTTATAGAAAAATGGAATGATAAAAACCAATATGTTTCATATATAGCTTTGAAACGGAATGGTAAATTTCATTATGGTATGTCTTATGTATATAATGCTGAAGGCGATGAAATTGAAAGAAAAATCTATTGGGATAAGCCCACCAAAATGGTAAATCATGGATTTATGAAATACGATGAAAAGCATAATATGATTGAGTGCAGGTATTTAATGAAGAATGACAAGAAAACTGGTTACAAATATGAATATGGCTATTATCCTGATGGAAGCAAAAAGCAGACTATCGAATATAACCCGAAAGGCAAAATAGTGCATCAATGGGATTATGATTGTAGTTCAGTTGGCAAACTGGCATTAAATAAGTTAAAAGATACAAGCAAATTGTGCATCAGATTTGAAAAAGATCAGTTTGGCAACCAGGTAAAGATTAAAGAAGAATTTGCAAGAAATGGACAAGTTGTAAGAACCATAAAAAAGTACGATTCTAATGAAAACCAATTGGAAGAGATAAGGTATAACAAAAGAGGATTATCGATATTCCATACCATTAATATCTTTAACGCAACCAATCACTTGACAGAGCAAAAGGAATTTGCGAAAAATGATTCAAAACTTAAAAGCCGCAAAGTATTTTATTACAACAGTGATGGCAAAGCATCTCAAATGATAGAATACAAAAGCGATAATAAACCAAAGCAAATTGTGAAATACGAAGTGGTAAAGGGTTAAAATGCTTTAGCTGTTTATTAGATAGCTACTTACTCTATATATTTATAGTAGAGGCTTCGAGATTATCCATACTTTCCAACCAAAATTTGGTGAAATAAATCAAACGATTATTGATTTGTGTGGTTTTCCATTTCAAGTTTGATGGAAGCTTTTGCCAGTTGACTATTAATGATTCTGTTTCGCCATTACTGAAGGTAACTTTGCAAATGCCGTACCCTTTTGATGCATCACTGGTAATAACAGACAATTCAATAAAGCCTTTTTTACCCGGCAAAATAGAATCATATGAATATAATGGCCCCCAATAGCCGGGAAATTTTACAGAGACTATTTTAACAGGCGATTTCCCAATGTTGGTAAAATTGAAAGTGGCAGTTTTTTGATTTCCATACACATCTGTGCCTAAGTCAATGGCTTTAGTTTCCCATTTAATGGAAGATTTTGGTCGTGCTACAGGTGGCAAATTATTTTTCGCAGGCAATTGAATTCCAATAAATAAGAGTGGAATTATAATCGCGAGCTTTTTCATTTGACCTGAGAAATTAAAATATAAGCCCAAATCTAAAAAAATGATCATCAAACTGCTGTTAATAAATTTAAAATACTTGTTAATGAAATGTAAATGCGATGTAATTTTTTGCCAATCAAAATAAGAATAATTAAAATTTGATATTTTCAATCTGCCCCACAGGATTTAAATATTAATCAAATACAACGGTTCCTAAAATAAATTTATTGCCATCTACCGCAATAATTTCTAATTTATTTGAACCGGTTTTATAGCTAATTTTTGGTCTAATGCTCATTTCATTATTTTTCTTATTTATTTGTAGCTCCTTTTTTTCATAGTATATGCCCTCGGCATCAATCATGGCCACTACGGGTACTTTTTTATCAGTGGTATTTATCTCCTGTATTTTGCCTGCATATTTTTGACCAACATTTTCCTTTGCGTCATTATAAATAAGATATACCTTTTCTTTTCCTACACAAGCAGCAAAAGAAGAATTCAACCCTCCTTCATTCGCGGATACCTGGTATTTAGGAATAATAGTTGTCCAGTCAACTTCCCCGGTAGGTTTTATTCTTGCAACAAAAATGTTGCTGTACGTATAGTCATATGTTTTATATTGTGAGTTAGCGGCCTGATTTGTTATATCTGCCTCATACTGTTCACTTGTCATAATATAGCTTCCGTCTTCCCGCTCTACAATTTCGTGTATTTTGTATTCCATCAGGCTTATTCCGCTTTGAGATTTGCCCGCTTGAAGGGTCAAATTTTTTGTACGAAGTGGTTTCATCATTTCGATGGTAGCATCATTAAAAATCCTAAATGCTTTTGACACTGTCTCCATAGTGGTGCCATCCAGTCTTTCGCAAAAAATACCTGCAATTATAAACGCCGATGTATTTGAATAAAATCCAACACAAACCAGCCGGTTTTCATTGTCAAGTTGCATAGCAACATTAGAAACATATTTGTTTCCGACATCCAATACATATTCCAATTCTTCATTTTTGCTTAAGTCATATTTAAATAGATAATAAATATATACTTTCTTATTATAGTCTTCGCCGGCATTGCTTTCTTCCTTTCCTCCAAGTATATACATCAGATCACCTCTTGAGCCAAAATATTTTTTAATATCAAAATCCTTGGCATTATGGGGAATGGTAACATCATCTATTGGCAGCATTATATTCTTTTTCCAAATCGAATTTAGGTTTTTGTCAAAGATGCGTATTGTAAAACGCTCATTGCCCCGTCTATCATACATTCCGGCAAGACTTATGGATTCAGCTCTATAGGGCTCATTATGAAAAAGTACAAATTTGCTTCCATCATCAGTAACGGAACAATTAAATTCTCCAGGGTTCCATTTATATTCAGCGTTCACCGAGTCAGCTTTTTTGATATCCTTATTTACTTCTCCATCCAAACCAACCGTGCTCAAATATGCATAACTCTTTCCGCTACTTTTATTGAACTTAGTTGAGAGTAAAACCAGTTTGCCATTAAAATAACACAATTTTACAAAGTCGACATCTTTCTTTTCGAACAAAGGCATTTTAAGTTCTTTGGTATAGATGATATTATTGTTTAGGTCAAATTTATTTAGAAATATTTTGCCGCCATTAAAATATCTCCGATTTACAATATAAGATCCTGTTGCGTCATGCCCTGCTACAAAATAAGCTTCAAGCGGACCATTTGCTTTTGCAACGTTGCCCCAAGCTATATCAATTTTTTGAGCAGAAATGGACAGGGCTATAAATATAAAAAAGGCAAAAGCGAATATTTTCATGAAAAGGTTTTTGTGCGAATTTCGGTTGTAAATTCGAAAATAGTAACCGGGAAACCAAAAATAAGGAAGATTATTGTCTGGATCAGGATTCCTTTAGTAAATGATTGTAAGTATTTTTAAGATTCTGGAAATTTTATAATTTTGTAAATCCCTGTCTGTCGAAAGGCAGGCTGATTCCAACAATTTAGATTACAAACATGTCATTCCAAGCCTACATAGACAATATAAAAGCAAAAACCGGTAAGACTCCAGAGGATTTTAGAAAACTGGCGGAAGAAAAGGGCTTGCTCAAACCCGGATTCAAAGCTGGAGATATTATAGCGTGGCTAAAAAATGATTTTGGATTAGGTCATGGGCATGCCATGGCGATATATGCAGTATTTACAGATCACAAATCCCAGGATAAAAAGCCTGAAGAAGCAATAGATAAATTATTTTCAGGAGGTAAATCAATATGGCGTGACGTTTTTGATCATCTTATACATGACATAAACAAATTTGGGAATGATATTAAAATAGCGCCAACCAATACCTATATATCTCTACTGAAAGGAAATAAAAAGTTCGCCATCGTTTATTTTACAACAGATAGAATGGATATTGGTATAAAACGTAAGGGAATAGAACCCACAAAAAGGTTCGAATTAGCCGGAACCTGGAATACAATGGTAACTCACAAGGTAAGTATACATACTGCAAAAGAGGTAGATAAAGAATTAATGGATTGGTTCCGGGCAGCCTATGAAGCCTTGTGATTATTATAACTGAGGCATATTTGCACAAATAAGACTGAGCCTGCCAAACTGCCTTTTCTTGACTCCTGACTCCTGATCTCTACTGACTGACGACTGATGACTGATGACTGATGACTGACGACTATCTTAAAAATCTCTTAACACATACCTTTTAACTGTTAACTCTTTCCTATATTTGCCCTTCCATTTTTTAAGTTAAGAAAAAACACACATTTTCCGCCCAGGCGGAGTAAAAAACCTCTCAGAGTATATGAAAAGTAAAGGTGCTGTAAAATTTTTTGCAATTGCGCTATCCGTAGTTTGTCTGTTTCAATTGTCATTTACGTTCGTTTCCAACTATTGGGACGGCAAAGCAGGCTCTTATGCTGACAAATTAGCCAATAGGATGGCAAATGGCAACGAAGCCAAAAGGAAACAAATCTATGATTCTCTTAAACTGCATTATATTGATTCTATTTCCCGCCAGGATGTATATAACATCTTTGTTCACAAATATAACTACTTAGCTATCAAGGAGCGTGAGCTAAACCTTGGTCTTGACCTTCGTGGTGGTATGCACGTTACACTTGAGGTTTCTGAAGAAAAACTTTTAAAGGAGTTAGCTGGTAATGATTCAAGCAAAATATTTAACCAGGCTCTCGAAAATGCAAGACTTGACAAAATCAAGACACAAAGGAATTATATTGACCTGTTTAATGAGGATATAAAGAAACTTGACGCTAATGTTCAGCTTCACGTTTATTTTGCAAGGCCTGAAAACAAGGATTATGTATCATTTAAATCAACGAATGACGAAGTAATCAAGTTTTTGAAAGATCAGGATAATGTGGCTTTGGATCGTACCTATAAAATTCTACGTACACGTATAGATAAATTTGGCGTTACCCAGCCAAATACGAGTATTGACAGGAATACAGGACGTATAATCGTTGAGTTACCTGGTGCCAATGATCCGGAACGTGTAAGAAATATCTTGAAAAAGCCTGCAAAACTTGAATTTTATGAGTCATATAGGTTAGCGGACATTTTTGAATTCCTAAACCAGGCCGATAAAAAATTATTTGCAGATGAGGAGCTAAAGAAATCTGGAAAGGATTCAATAACAAAAGATGGTAAAACAGTAGCAAAAGTTAGTAATGATAATCCTTTGGCAGGATATGATGCTGCTAAAGTGAAAGAAGATTCTATTAAAAATGCAAAAGAAAACAAAACTACCGGTGATACAAATCTTGTAAAAGCTGATACTACTAAAAAGGGTAAAGATACCGCTAAAGCAGGTAAGGGCAAGAAAGATGACAAAAAAGCAGAGAAGAAAAACGCCCATCAACCTCTTTTCGAAGCCTTACAAACAAGAGGAGATTCATTTTCAGCAAAACGTCCGGTTATAGGATATGTAAGAATAAGGGATACCGCAAAAGTTAACGCTTTATTGTGCCGTCCTGATATTGCTTCAATATTTCCTCCTCAGTTAATTTTTGCATGGGATGCTAAAGCACAGGAAAAAACAGATATTCTTGAATTGTACTCTTTAAAGGGTGCTGAACTTCCTCCACATGATGCCGTATTATATGGAGATGTAGTTACTGATGCTCGTGAAGATGTTGACAGGCAGACTAATGGTTACATTGTAACCATGCAAATGAATGCTAAAGGTGCTGCGGATTGGGCTCAAATTACTAAAAGAAATATTCAAAGAGCAGTAGCTATTGTACTTGATGGTCAGGTACAAAGCGCGCCAAATATTCTTAATGAAATTGATGGGGGTAATTCTCAGATATCAGGAAATTTTACAGCTGAAGATGCAAAAGACCTTGCGAACATCCTTACTTCAGGTAAACTACCTGTAGAATTAGATATCGTTGACGAGGCAGTAGTAGGGCCATCATTGGGTAAGCAGGCTATTACAAGCGGTCTTGCTTCCTTGATCGTTGGTATTTTGTGCATCACTTTGTTTATGGTACTATATTATAACAGGGGTGGCTGGGTAGCTGATCTTGCACTAGTTGTTAATATATTCTTTATAATAGGTGTGCTTACTTCACTTGAAGCAGCGCTAACCTTGCCAGGTATGGCTGGTATCGTACTTACGCTTGCCATGGCGGTCGATGCGAACGTACTTATCTATGAACGTATACGAGAGGAAATAGGGCATGGAAAGAGTATGCGGATAGCTATAGCTGATGGATATAAGCACGCACTTTCTTCAATTATTGATGGTAACATTACTACACTTCTCATTGGTATCATCCTGATGACCTTTGGTTCAGGTCCGGTTTATGGATTTGCTGTGGTATTGGTAATCGGTATCTTAACATCATTATTTTGTTCCATTTTGATATCCAGGTTAATTTTTGATTGGTTATTGGCAAGAGACAGAAAAATCAATTTTGGTAATAAATATACCATGAACATTTTTGGAAATATCAATTTTGACTTCGTTGGTAAAAGACGGATAGCATATTGGTTCTCCGGTATTACAATTGCAATTGGTATAGCTTCCTTAATAATTCAAGGACTTAATTATGGTGTTGAATTTAAGGGAGGTCGTTCATATGTGGTTTCTTTCAACAAGAATGTAAATATTGAGGATGTTCGAAGCGGTTTAAAGAATACTTTCGGTCATGAGCCAGAGGTTAAAACTTTTGGATCAAATGATAAATTGAACATTATCACGGATTACCAGGCAGAATCAAATAGCGACCAGGCAGATGCTGATGTAAAAGCAAAACTGCTCCAGGGTCTTGCGCCCATTAATGGTAATGCAACAATAGAAAGTACTCAAAAAGTAGGTTCCACTATTGCTCAGGATATAAAGAATTCGGCATTTTCATCTATATTCTTTAGTTTACTTGTCGTCTTTATTTATATTGCAATCCGGTTTAAGCGTTGGCAATTTGCCGTTGGCGCTACAGTGGCACTTGCGCATGATATATTATTTGTACTTACATTCTTCTCTTTGTTTAAAAACTGGCTTCCATTTACGGATGTAGATCAGGCCGTCGTCGCGGCGCTACTTACTGTCGCGGGTTACTCTACGAATGATACTGTGGTAGTATTTGACAGGATAAGGGAATATCTTAATAACAATAAACGAAGCCAGATGATACCAACTGTAAATGCAGCAATCAATAGAACGTTGAACAGGACATTGATTACTTCATTCTTGGTATTTATGGTTGTATTGATCTTATTCATTTTTGGAGGTCATATTATTCGTGGATTTTCATTTGCGATGTTGATTGGTATTGTAATCGGAACTTATTCATCAATATTTGTAGCAACACCGGTTGCAGTGGATTTGCAGAAAAAGTCAGAATTGGAATCAACAACGTTCTAATCCGAATATGAAGTCAAAATTGATTTTTTGCTTTTTGGTGACGTTTGGATTTGCTTGCAGCAGCTTCAATACGGATAAGACAGAACTCATAAAAATCAGTACGGAATTTGGTAATATTATCATCTACTTATATAATGCTACACCAAAGCACAAAAGCAACTTTGTAAAGCTAACAAGGGAAAAGTATTTCGACGGTACTACTTTTCATCGTGTGATAAAAAACTTTGTTATTCAGGGTGGTGATCCAAATTCGAAGGACAAGGATACTACTAATGACGGTGATGGAGGGCCAGCTTATACGATACCGGCAGAATTTAATCCATTAATAAAGCACAAATATGGAGCTTTAGGTGCAGCGCGGGAAGGTGATGACGTTAATCCAAAGCAGGAATCAAGTGGGTCTCAGTTCTATATAGTCATTAATCAAAATGGTACACCAAGGCTAGATGGTAAATACACCGTTTTTGGCGAGGTAGTCTCTGGAATGGACGTAGCCGAAAAGATTGCTTCCGTTCCCAAAAACAAAAAAGACAGACCTTTGAAAGACGTTCCTATGAAATTAGAATTGGTGAAAGGTATAGATTTTGATGCGACTAAATTGCAAATAAAATAATGTGATAATGAGTTGATGAGATAATGTGATAATAATTCAAGGCACTAAATAGAGCCTCCTTAATTATCACATCATCACATTATCAAATTAAAGAATTAATTTAAGGGTTGTTAGCTCAGTTGGTTCAGAGCACTGCCTTGACAGGGCAGGGGTCAACAGTTCGAGTCTGTTACAGCCCACTTAAAATGCAAGGGACATCAAAATTTGAAATTACTAGGTATTTTGTAATTTTAAATCACGAAACTTTTGTGAAATTAACTTTGTAAATCGTAAAGTTGTAAATAAAATTATGGGAATGAAAACAAAAATTATCTTTTTATCTCTTTTAGTCATTGGTTTAAGTTTGGGTGGTTTTAATCCGGCTGATAAAAAACCGGCTGATACAAACCTTGTAAAAATTAAAACACAGTATGGCGACATAGTCGTTTATTTATACGACGCAACGCCTAAACACAAAGCTAATTTTTTGAAGCTTACTAAAGAAAAGTTTTACGATGGCACTACTTTCCATCGAATAATTAAAAATTTTATGATTCAGGGAGGCGATCCTAATTCTAAGGATGCTGATCCAACAAATGATGGACAGGGTGGACCTGGATACACTATTGATGCAGAAATCAATCCACTTATCAAACACAAATATGGTGCGCTGGCTGCAGCAAGATTAGGTGATCAAATGAACCCGGAAAAGAAATCAAGTGGTTCTCAATTTTATATAGTTAATAATAAAGGAGGCACGCATTTTCTTGATAATCAATATACGGTTTTTGGGGAAGTAGTATCAGGAATGGAAGCCGTTGAACTTATTTCAAACGTTCAAACAGATGGAGCAAATAAT
>Ga0207119_1055_pt1 | contig 18068 bp, 20 predicted proteins | sample Alteio_BWMinHeat_43_FD_153505 | JGI IMG/M metagenome (GOLD analysis project Ga0207119, IMG submission 153505) | Enriched cells from forest soil in Barre Woods Harvard Forest LTER site, Petersham, Massachusetts, United States -... | ecosystem: Environmental > Terrestrial > Soil > Temperate forest >... | reverse complement strand
CGGCCGGTCGCGAAGTTGTCGATCACCCGCACGCGCATCGCGCCCGCGACCAGCGCATCGACCAGATGGGATCCGATAAAGCCGGCCCCGCCAGTCACGATCACGCACCGCCCACTCACCGATCTCGCCCCGGAAGCCATCGATGGCGGATCTTATCGGGCGCGGTCGGAAAAGGCGATTCGCTCTTGGAAATGGGCGAGCGCGGTGATAACCGAGGAACTTCCGAAAAAGGGCAGGCCCTTTCTGTCATCCCGACCGGCGCGAGTCCGCGAGTGAAGCGGCGGGATCAACGCGAAGCGATTCAAGAGCTCTCTTGCACACAGATCTTCCAAGGTTGCGGCAGACGAGTCCCGTGGATAAGTTAGGAGAGTAGCCGTTTTTCTCGACCAATCCTGAGCAGCGGAAGGCCGCGCATCTCCGGGGGCGAACGGGTTCGACGGGGATTAGAGGGTTACGGTCGCACGCCGGGGTACTGTTAGCCCGTTAAACAAACAGACTGCGAAATTTACCCGCAGACAATAACGGTTACGCTCTGGCGGCCTAAGGGCCGCTAGCGTCCCGCCGCTGTTCGCCCATGACAGCGGGTCGGGGCGTCATTTAGTGGGCTAGGGCGCTCTAGTTTGTCGATTGGAGGGTCAGCCCGAAACTACAATCGACTGGCTTGTCGGTAGCCTGTCCGTGGGCGACCGGCCGGCGAGCTCCAAACTGCGGACTAAGCGTGTAGTGGCCGTAGTCTGAAGGTCTTCGGACGGGGGTTCAATTCCCCCCGCCTCCACCATTGTTTGTACTCGAACCCCTGGCGATCCAAGGCCCTCGCCTCGGATCGCCGAGGCGGGCCGCTGCTGTTTAGCGCGTTGTGGCCACGTCTCGATCTATCGAAGGCGTCATCGCGCATCTGCACATCAGCCAACCGCAGGTTCTCTGGTGAAGACCCGTCGATAATGTGCATGTGCTGAACGCGCAACTCGATGGATGCGAAGTAATAGCTCCCGATCGGGAAGCTGTTCATACATAAACGACGGTTGGAACGGACTCACATCTTTGGAGTCCTGACAAGTTATCGAACGATTGGAGTGTAGTGTAACAGAACTGGACTGATTAGAGCTGACACCGTCTTAGCGTTCGCTCACGAAATCAGCGTTCAGCATTTCCACGCATCATGCGCGACAGCTCTGGCCCTCTGCGATTCGCGCCTCGATTCGCGGTCTTGGGCCGCGACGGCCACGACGTACTTCGCAACGAAGCCAGGGTGACCTCGGCACCGGCTCCGGTGGCAACGCTCTGAACATGATTCAACAGTATGTACTGTTTGCCCCGTCGAGCGAGGAGCCCGGCCTCAACCATGTCACCGATCAACAGCGTTACCATCGGGCGTGAGCTTCCGATCATCTCGGCGAGCTTGGCGTGCGACAGTTCGGTGAGTAATAACGTGCCCCGCGAATCCCGGACGCCAAACCGCTGGGCCAGGTCAGAAAGCACAAGCTTGAGGCGATCGCGAAAATCGAGGCCGATAAAAGTCGCCGACGAGATTGCCACTGAAGACCACATCGAATTGACGTATTCGAGAAGATTCACGAGCTGCCGGGGCTCGAGTGTTCGCAGCAACTTGAAGACATGCTCGCGGCTGAGCAGCGCCACTTCACACTTGGTCAAAGCGACCGCCTCGTACGCTTGCGCACGGCGCTCCCGGTAGTCGAGAAAGTCAACATTCCCTAGAATGTCGCCCGAGCCACATATCCGCACCAGCACGCGACCCCCGTCGGCCTGCGGGCAATAAACTTCCACTACACCGGTGAAGACCCAAAACAATAAATCGGCGGGTGTCCCGCGCAGAAAGATCGTTGAACCCTGCGCGTAAGTAACGATCGTATGGTAGGCGGTCAATTCCTCGACAAGCTCCGGCGGCAAACCCGAATCCGCGAGCAAGTCGTCGAGGCGTTTCTGCAAAAAAACCGCCATCTGGTGGCTCACTTAGCCTCCTCCGGTTGCCGACCTGACAACATCTGACCCACCGCAGACCGCCTTATCGCGAGAGCACACTCGCGCCCTATGAGCTCGGCCAAGTCAGCTTGTTATCAACCTTGTGAACGCCTTCGACCGCCGCCACGACCGCTTGAACGTACTTCGCGCTCTTCCGCGATCGGACTGCTCCATCGATCGTAACCTTGCCCTGATCCGATTCCACGTGAATCGAATACTTGCGCGTCCGCTCGTTTCGCCACAGCGCCGACTTGACTTTGGTCGTAAGCGCCGCATCGCTCATCTGATCGACCGACGCGTGATATACATGTTCGACCGACTTGCCCGCGGCGGAGCCCGCATTTTCGACCGCCTCTCCGCCTTTATGCATCTCCTGTCCAGCTGTGCTGTCCTGACCAAATGCACGCTCCATCGGAAGCGCGCCCAAGATAGCTGTCGCGACTATCGCAAATATTGAAGCCCTGATTCGCATCTTTCCTCTCCTTCAGGTGACGGCTTGAATGGCTCAACCTGCGCGCACTCTCTGGTGCGTCTGTGCGTCAATCGATCGTGTAACCGGGGTGCGCCTCGGGATACTCGGTTTTCCAACATACCGACGCTTAATCCACTCCTCGTTGCGACTGCTGGCTTTACTAGTGCCACCGAGCGCTCCCGCGATGCGCAACAGCATGAAAGAACGGGTCCCGAGCGGTCAAGCTCACCCGGCTGGCCTTCAGCTAGAGGTGTTATCCAAAGAACCGATATTCCGGGCATTCCCATTCGCGACGGCCTCCTGCGGAAGGTCGCGACCGGCAGTTTAAGACTTCGCTGAGCGTCCTTCAGGCCAGTTGGCGGCCGCGACCTTGTCGCCGCTACATGTCCCCCTGACGCGTGTCGCAACCGCCCGGGCGGGAGGCCTTTTTCCGTTCCGCACATAACAACGCGCGCGACTTCAACCGTATCGGGGTTGGGCCCGAGGTGTTAAACGTAACGGTATGGAAGAGCAATCAAAAAACACTGGTTATAGCTTCAGGGCGATAGGCATTCTTGCACTAGTGGGCGCCCTCAGTGCTTGCGGCACGACCAGTACGACCAAAGAGACGACCACGACCTATGTGCCATCACCACCGGCGCAGGTGGTCGTGCAAGATCCGGCTCCGATGCCGCCGGCCGCGCCTCCGGTTACCACCACCACAACCTCCAGCGACCGAACAAGCGATTCGAGCGTCACTTATCCGGGTGCAGGAAGTGAAGTCACTACCAGCAAACATCATAGCGAATCCACATCCGTGACTCCCAGCAATTGAGCGGCGTCCCCGCTGATGGCTCCGCGGATAATTGTGACTATGTTGAAGTTTGTCTCAGCGCAGGCACCCGGAAGGCGATTCTTCATAGCGACTACGGCCGGGTTGATCGCCGCGACCCAGCTGCTTGCCGGTCCAGGTCGCGCCGGCGAGAGTAAATCAGTGGATTCGAGCTCGGTGACCACCGACCGCGACAGCGTCAGCTTGGACGCGCAGCATCATTACGATTCGCCGGCGGATCGTGCCAACGATGCCCTTCTGATAACCGAAGTGAAGAGCGCGATCGCCGAGGATGGGGTCGCGGAAGATTCCGTGATCGTTGTGGATTGTGACCACGGCAGGATTTTGTTGAGCGGCGTGATGCGTTCAGCCGCAGACGCAGAGCGTGTAGCGAAAATAGCTGCGAACGCGCAGGGAGTCATTGCGGTGAACAATCAGCTTACCTGGCACTAGCCGAGGGCGCAGTTGATTGCAACGACTTAACTAAAACAAGGAGTATTCAATGCTTCTGTTAATTATTTTGCTGGTTCTACTGTTCGGCGGAGGTGGTGGCTATTACGGCTATCGCGGCGGCTACTATGGCGGGCGCGGGTTGAGCCTGGTGAGCATCGTACTCATCGTTCTGTTGATCTGGATCGTGGCGGGCGGCGGACTAATGCGATGATCACTGTCCGGTCGCGAGTTTCTGGAAGCGTTTGTGTCGGCGCGCGAGCAAAGGGCGGATCTCAAGCCGACTAATCTGTCTAACTTTCTACCTTTCGGGACCGGAGATAATCATGGCATTCGAAGAGGCAACGAATTCTACCGCGCAGCGGATGATGGATCAGGCAGGTGGTGCTGCGGAGGCGGCGCGTCAGACGCTCAGAGACGGCTACGGAAGTGTGCGGCAGCTCGCCGAGGAGAAAGGTCTGAACTTCGACGTTCGTGACTTTGTTCGCCGCGAACCATGGATCGCGATGGCGTCTGCGTTTGCGATCGGCTACGTGGCCGCCCAGATCGTAAGACGTATCTCCTGAGCCTGCGGATTCAGGGTGGAAGAATCAGCCCAGAGCGCAACCCTGTACCGAAACGTAACTCAGTATGTCAGGGAAGAGCCGCTTACCGCGCTAGCGATTGCCACCGCGACTGGTTTTTGTTTGGGCGGTGGAATTAACCGACGGATCGGTTTCGCGATTCTGGCAATCATTGGCCGAATCGCCTGCAACGACATTGCGAGCAGCCTGATTGTAGGAACCTTTAGCAGCGATCATGGCAACCGCCGGAGTCGGGCCCGGGCAGGACATGACAGTGGAAGACATGACAACGGAAGAGCTGATCTCCAAAAACCAGGATGAAAGAGACGCAGCGCGACAGGATCTTCGCGATACTCTGACCGCGGTCAACGCGAAGGTCGAGCGTGTTGGCGAAGACTTTCGCCCCGAACAGCTGATTCGAACCCATCCCGCTGCCGCTTCCTTCTTGGCCGCCGGCTTTGGTTTTCTGCTTGGTTCAACTGTCAAGCCTCGTGGATCCGGGCCGATTATAATTGCAGCGGCCTTGGGACTGGCGATCGCGATGCGGCATCCAAGCCGGACGGGTAATGACGGTGATCGAGAAGCCTCCACTACCCATTGAACGAACTTCCGCCACCTACTGTGGTTGCCGTGATGGCAGGCCTTTGGGAGTGCGGCGTAGCGACGTTACTTGCCGGGATCGCACTTAAGGCGTTCAGGAAATCACGGACCGAGGTCTAAGCCTTGCGGTGTCAACTGCCTTGTAACCATCCTCGAACCCCCGGTCTTCCGACGGAAGCGGTCCGGCCCAGAACTTAGATGATTTTGAAGGTGGTGCGACGCAGCCAATTCTCGGCGTCATCGTAGCCACCGCAGTTCTCTATATAGCCAAAGACATATTCATCCCTCTCGCGGTGGCGTCGCTGCTGGCCGTCATCTTCACGCCGATTGCCAGCCGTCTCGAGCGCTTCGTCGGTTGCCTCGCCAGCTCGCTGTTGGTGGTCGTTACAGCGATAACCGTCATTGCCGGCATCGGCTATTTCTTCACCGTCGAGCTCACTTCAGTTGCAGTTCAAATTACTGCCTACACGGATAATATCGCGTACAAGATCACAGCGCTTAAAGGAAGTACTCCCGAATGGCTTCAGCGCGTTGAAAGTGGCGTTAAAGACGTCGAGCAGCAGATAACCGCGCCCGCGGCAAGGAAGCGATCGCTTCCTGCCGTTGTAGCCCAGGCGCCGGCTACTCAGTCTGTAGTGGAACAGGTGATTCGGCCCGCCTTGCCGATCCTCTCGGGGCTGATCGAGAGCTTATTTATTATCATCCTGTTCTTTTTTCTCCTCTACAGTCGCAAGGATGTGCGCGACCGCCTTGTGCGGCTTACCGCGCGCGTGCGGATCACTTTGTCTGCGGAAGGAATCGAGAGTGCGGCTGACGCGATCGGTGATTATCTCTTGCTGTTCGCCGTCACTAACGCTGGATACGGACTAGCCGTTGGGGTGGCGATGTGGCTGTTCGGTTTGCCCAACCCGGCGCTCTGGGGCGCCTTGGCGGGGTTGCTTCGCTTTATCCCCTACGTCGGCGTACCGGTCGCCGCGCTGTTGGCGACTTCCGTCGCATTTGCGGTTTTCCCAGGATGGACCCGATCGTTCGAGGTGCTCGGATCTTTCATCGTCATCGATCAGATAGTGGGTTACGCTGTCGAACCATTTGTGATTGGCGCCGGGATTGGGTTATCCCCTCTGGCGCTGCTGGTCTCCGCGATGTTTTGGTCGTGGCTGTGGGGCCTGCCGGGCCTGTTGCTGGCGACATCTCTGACGGCCTGTCTGAAAGTAGCGGGCGACTATATTCCGGCGCTCGGGTTTCTCGCAGTCTTGTTGGGTGCGGATAACGCTCTCGATGAAAGCACTGATTATTATCGGAGCTTGCTCGAACTCGATGTATTGGCTGCGCGCAATATCGCGAGTCGCTATTGCGATCAACACGGACTCGAAGCGACCTTCGACAATGTGCTCATCCCCGCGGTCATCTTGGCCGGTGAGGAAAGAGCCGAAGCTCACATCAGCCCGGACAATCAGCAATTGATCAACGACACCACCGTCGAAGTGGTCAACGAGCTCGGCGACAAATTCAGCAAGCCCCAAAGGCTAACTGGACTTCGGATCGTCGGCATATGCGCACCCGGTGAGGTTCATCGGTTGGGCCTGCAAATGTTACTTGCACTGTTGCGTCGCACCGGAGCCAGCGCCGACCTCGTGGACGAGAACAGATCCCCCGCGGAGATTAGGGATCTGGTCAAGCGTAGCAGTCCGGATATGGTTTTTCTTTCACTGACAACCAAAGAATGTACGTCGTCGGCGTTGGGTTTGCTACGTAGCGTCAGGCTGGATTCGCCCGAGTTGTTGATCATCTGCGGCGGAAGAGAAGGCGTGGTTGAGAGCTCGAACCTGCTTGGAGCCGGAGCCTCGCAGATCTGTGAAACCAGGAGCGAAGTGCGCCGGGCGGTCCGCGTTTATGCCCTCGGACGATCGCTCTAGATTAGGCACCGCTCAAGCGATCCGAGTGCCCGTCACGGGCTCCCGGCAGATTTAGCGGGCGGCTCAGATGCAAGCAGGTTAAGCACGAGTGGGACCAGGGCCAGTTGCGATGGCTGCTGGCCGGCGACTGCGTCCACGATCTTCTCAAGTTTCGCACCGGAATACCCTTGGCGCGCGACGATCAACGGCACATGACTATCCTGAGGTGAGGCGCTCCCATGCCATGAATGATACGGGGCAGAGAAGTAGTAGCGTTTCTCGATCGGACGATTCAGACCGGACAAAGTTAGCAACAAAATGTCGCCGCTCCGATTACCGTAAGGTCCCGCACTCAGCCATCGCATCCGCCGATCCAGCTGGATCAGATCAGGCCTGGGGTGTTCGCTCACGTATTGCCAAATCGGCACTAGCTTATGGCCGTCGAAGATTTCGTACTCCTGAGAACTTGTTCCCGCGGGCACGGGTTTGCGCGCGAAGATCAAATCTAAGGTGTTCTTCATCAACGGCGTCGGTTTGCCGGTTTGGTTGGCGCGATAAAAAGCCCGGGCCGCAGGCAGCACATCTTCGGCGTAACGCGGCGGCCGCTTCCAGTCGCAGGTCATGCCGGGTTTGGGACAGGTCGAGCGGTCGGCGAGATACAGGTATGCGATTGCGCCCTGATAGGCGAAAGCCGCCTGGTAGTCTTGATCGCTGACGTCCGGATTCAGCACAAATTTGCGCGGTCGGAAGCCGACGGCCTTCACCACCGCCGCCGGTCCATCATTGGGGTCCGCACCAAGCGCATGACGGGAGTCGTTTAGCACCGGAGTATGACCGTGGTCGGCGATGACGACTACATAGGTTTGATCGAGGATACCGTATTTCCCATAAGCTTCGAGAATCTTGGCAACGAGAGGATCGGTCACGCTTTCGAGATACTGAACCTCCATCGGTAAGGGATCCGTCGCGAGATGCGCGTACAAATCGATTCCCGGGAAGTAAACAACTTGAATTTTTGGAACGCCGTGGTCCTCGACGGAATCCAGCAACTTCGGTACTGATTCTTCGTCGAGCTCCTGGTATATGTTGGAATTTCCAGGTCCAATAGCGGCCTTGTCCGCCACGAATTCCGTGAACAGTTTGACCATCGAGACCGGATCGACGAGCGTGAAATAATCGGCGCCGCGATAGACGGCATTTAACGAAACGGCGGATTTTACCCTGGCCAGTTGAAAGAGGGTCGGGGTCTTGAGCGCCTTGCCGACCAGGCCGTCGGTCACCATCGCGCGGTTGTCGTCCATCTCTGTCACGGAAACCGGCACTGGCGCGACGAATTTCATCTCCTCGCGCACAAACCATTCGTTGCCCGGTACCCCGTTCCATCCGGGCGGCGCGCCGGTGAAGATCGCCGACCACGCCGCGATGGTGGTCGAAGGCAGGATGCTGACCGCATCCGGTACCGAATAGCCGTGCTCGTACAATCCCCGCCCCGCGTCCTTGCCAAGCATTGCTGCCATCGCCGGCGCTTTGCCCGAGCGAATCGCCGCCATTAACTGATCATAGCCGGCGCCGTCGAACGCGAAGATCAGGACGTACGGACCAGGTTCAGGGGCCCGCGGTTTTCTCCTGACTTGCTTTTCGCCCCCTTGGAACAGGAGTTTGGCGGTACCGCATGCCGTCAAAGTCAACAGCGCAACAAAAATGATGGCCGCCGCGCTGCGCGTGGCGCGTAACATACTCTTGAGGCGTCGCATCGAATCCTTCTAAGCTGCCAAGTGGGTGGGTGGGTGGAGCGGCGTCGATCACTCGCGCAAGCGAAAGCGCTACGCCGCAGGGTCGTTCGAGCTATCCCGAAAGGTTACCATTGCGCGCTGCTGCTCGGCCGCACTGTAACATGCGGGCGGCGCCCTGTCATTTCTTCAACGACGGATTTTACGGCGTTTGTGAGCTGACGTCACTAGCCGGGTTCCGGCGCAGGTCTCAACGCTGACTCTGCGCCGGAATTACGTCATCGCAGGCTCGGTATGTGGACTCCGGGTATATTGCCGATCACCCCGAAGCCTTGCAGGAGCCAGATGGCCAGAACGATGAAAACCACGGCATTGAGCAGACTCTTGATACCGCCCGCCATCGGAATATAAGCGTTGATTAATCCCATCACCAAACCAGCCACGACTAAGACCACTACGATACTGACTAAAGTCATCTCGATACTCCTTCAGGCCTCTTGCCTCAAGTCTCAGAGGCCGCGCTTTGTATAGACGCCGACGCCGATCAAAACGAGACCCACGGCGAGGGCGATTGTACTGAGACCAACAGGTACGACGTGAGTAGACTGTTCAGTACTCTGGATCTTGACGTCACCTATACTCGCGATGTCCTTCGTCTGCGAGGTGGTGAATACCGGGGCTGCAAGCCCGACTATGGCCAACAGAGCGATAGCTATTCCGAACCAGGTAATCGATTTCATTGCTTTTACTGTCCCTGCCTCACGCTATATATTTCGTGAAGGATTTTACGTTGGTCGTCATAAACCCCCGATCTAATGTTTTTGCTGGTCGTTTCCGGCCTGATGACCTGCGTCACTTTGCGGCTGTCTCGAAGGCGCGCCCTCTCGTCGAGATTGCGACTGCTGCTCGTTATGCCGGGCCTCAGGTGCCTGCTGATGTGTCGCTTGCTGCTGTTCGCGGCTGGCTTCTTGGTGCTGATTCTGGCGGTCTTGCTGCTCCCGCTGATTCTGTTGGTTTACTTGCTGCTGCCGCTGATTGTCCTGGCGTATCGTCTGCTGCTGTTGCAGGTTTGCTTGCCGCTGATCCACGACGCGCTGCTGATTCTGCTGATTAACCTGTTCCTGCCGCCGCTGATTGTCCTCGCGTATCGTCTGCTGCTGTTGAAGGTTCGCTTGCCGCTGATCCACCGCGCGCTGCTGATTCTGCTGATTAACCTGTTCCTGCCGCCGCTGATTGTCCTCGCGTATCGTCTGCTGCTGTTGAAGGTTCGCTTGCCGCTGATCCACCGCGTGCTGTCGACTCTGCTGATTAGCCTGTTGCCGTTGATCCGCCTGGATCATCGCGTGCTGTTGACGATAGTTGTGCTGCTCGGACTGATTTTCCCAATTCCGGTGTTCGCTCAGCCAGTTGGGATGATTGCTCGCGACCCAACTCGGATCCTGGTTGTACCACCATTCGCCATAATGCCACCGGCGCTGCGCGTCGAATGCACCGTCTTGATCGCGCCATCGCGAGTCGAGCGATGCCCACGCAGCATGATCATCATAGAAGAGATTGGGGTTATTCAGATGCCACCAATACGCATCGCGCCATTGATGCTGCTCGTCGTAATCTCCCCAGGAAGTTTCAGCCGGTCCCTCTGCCCAGTTGCGGCCGTTTAGCTCCTGCCAGGCGTCGGGATGATCCGCGAGGTACTCCTGCAAAGCAGGAAACTGTGAGCGCCAGCCAGCGTTGTAGAGCAGGCCGGGATCGTAGGAAAGCGCGCGCGCGATGCCTGGATGATACGCCAGAAACCACTGGAAGCTCTGATCTTGTTGGTATTCTGGGACATCATTGAACCACGGGTAGTTGGATGAGAAGCCCGGCACCTGCGGCATCTCAAATTGCGCCCTTGCAGCCGTCGTGATCCCAAATGCGATCAGGACGGTGCCGATCCGGATAAGCGATTTCAGCCCGGTTCGGATTGAACAGAAATGATACGGCCGCATGCGAACCTCCGCTAGCCTTCCTTTCGTATATTACGTTGGTGCAGCGGAAAGTGGTCAAAGGCGAGAGGAAGGGCCACGGTCAGGCTGGATCAAAGTCGAACTCGCTTCCTATTACGATCCCGACAACTTGAGTATTGGAGGATCATACGATGCGGTCAAGCCGACCTTGACTGATCATCCGCTATCATGTTCCCTGCAGCACTCGTTAATCCTCGATCTCGAGGAGTCCGCGGATCCTGAAGAAGGGGAGGTTCCCCGGACAATCGCCATGCTCCATCTGCAAAGAGGACTCATCAGCACCGATGACCGACATCGCCTTCGGCCGCCAAACCGCTCCCAGACCACTCATTCGAACCAGTTTTCCGGTCCTGTGCCGATCAGCCCGCCTGCTTCCTCCGTCTTGAACTCATCGCGATGGATTCCCAATAACGCTATGCCGCAGTCTGTATGGCCGTTACCTACAGCACAATCATAGTTACTTAATCCGTAGCACGACTCAATCGAAGCAAGTTGCCGCCTTTGCCGGACAGTCGCAATTATAGTTTAGGCCGAAAGCTGCCGCAGTCGTTTGAGTTATATGGAGCACCAAGTCGGACGAAAAGAAAGCAAATTTGAGGTGCTGGTCTGCTACGTTAAACCGATGACGAAAGTTCGAACCTCAGCGAGCCCCCAATTGCGGGGACTCAAGAATATTTCCTGGCTGACGTCGCGTCAGCTCAAAAGGCTCGCGGACGGCATGACCGCGAGCCGGTTTGAAAAGAACAGCCTCATTTTCGATCACAAGCACTCGCCGGAAGCGGCGTATGTCTTGTTGTCCGGAGTTGCACGCATTACCTGCCGCAATCGCAAGGGCGAACGCACTCTCGTTATCATGGTTGCGCCGGGAATGATCCCCAATGTTCCTTCAACGAATTCAAGCGTGAACTATAATTTCCGCTGCGAGGCGGTCACCGCTTGTGACGTTGGCAGAATCCCTCTGGAAGCGTTTATTGAAATCGCTTTGGGCATCGCGTCGGCGGACTTCAAGCACATGGCCGACAGCTATTCCGGAAGATGGGATCTCGTGCAATTACGCTGCGCGAATTTTATGGCCTGCACCCTTGAAGAGCGCGTTGCACTTATCCTGCTGGAACTAAGTGAGAATTTCGGCGTTCGCGATGGACCCGGGGTCCGCTTGACGGTGCCGACGCGGCATCAGGATCTTGCTGAACTGGTGGGCGCCACCCGGCCACGCGTCACCGAATATCTGAGCACTTTTGAGCGCAGACACCTGATTCGGCGCGATGGTCGTCAGTTGATCGTCCTCCGCGACCGCCTGGAAAAATTCCTCGCCCAGAGCCATATCTCTCCCATCTCTCCCTTGGCCGCCTAGCACAAATTGTTCTCCGGATTACATTTCCGGTTGCGGTTTTAAATATCGATCAAGTAAAATGTCATCAGTACCCAAAGGTGACATTTTGAATGGAAGACGAAATCCCGCCGACACTGATCACGACAAGCTGAAACGCCTCAACGCCCTTTCATGGCTTTCCACTCCAGAGCTAGGGCGGCTCGCCGGAGCTCTTCGACCGATTAACTTTAAGCGATCGGCAGTAATCTTCGACGAGACCGCGCTCGCCAGCGACGCACATATCCTGTTGAAGGGCATCGCTCGAATCACTTGCGAAACCCCTCACAGTGGGCGGATCACGATTGCTCTGGTTCCGCCCGGGTTAATCCCGGCATTTGCCGCGTCGCCAATTAGCGAACTCGGCTTCCGCTGTGAAGCCTACAGTGGTTGTCGGGTCGGCAGTCTGAGTTGGCATGATTTCAATCGCATCACATTGTGTAATCCGGAGTTCACACAAAAGAAGGCTCACGAAAGCAATCTCGCGCAGTGGCACCGACTGTTGTTGCGCAGCTCGGCCGCGTTGACCTCGACCCTTCACGAGCGGGTCGCCGCGACCCTGCTTGAGCTCGCTTCAAGCTTCGGTATCGAAGAGTCGCGCGGCACGTTTCTGAAGGCCTCCTTCAGTCATCAGGATATAGCTGAACTCGTTGGCGCTACACGACCTCGCGTCACTGAGCATTTGGCTCAGTTCGAGCGCGAACATCTGCTTATCCGTCAAGGGCGACAAATGATTATACGGGTAAACGAGCTTCGCGAAGCGACGTCCCCGATGGCGGCGAATCAAAAGAACTCGAAGACCGAGCCACTCACTGACCAGAGCCAGGCCTTTCAGTCAAACGAGGCGGCAGCAACAGGGCTTTCGCAACAACTCCGCGTAGCCGGCGGCGATTAACGGCGCGCGCGTAGGCAAGCCGGCTTTTGCGGTTCGGCGATCAGTTGCTGCCACTATGTATCACCGTGATGCACGGGCATTATCCATATCCATAAAGGTGCGATGCGATTAAATATGGTCCGGGCTCGCGCACCTCTTGATTCCGCAAATATCATCCCGTCCTTTGTCTCACCCGAATCAGCCCACACCGATGGCGACGCCGGCTGAACTCCGCGCGGGTCCCCGAAGAGTTCTGATCTGCAACCCCTTGGATTGGACAAACCAGCACTGACGCACTCCGATCATTTTTGAGGGTATTATGGTTCAACCTGGTATCGCTGATAAGTGGGAGCAGAAGCGTCTCCGTCACAGCCATAAGCATCCACCGGTGATCAACGTCAACCGGGCGGTGGTGGAGAATTTGACAAACGGCCAGCGCGTCGCTGATTCATTGGCGACCGTCATGGGTAGTTGGCCGTTCATTATCGTACAGTCAATAGTTCTCGCTGCCTGGATTACGGTGAACATAGTGGCCTGGGTACATCATTGGGACCCCTACCCATTCATTCTCCTCAATCTCGCTCTCAGCTTTCAGGCTGCCTACGCCGCTCCGATCATCATGATGTCGCAGAATCGGCTGGCGACCAAGGACCGTTTGATGGCCGAGCAGGACTACGTTGTGAATACTAAGGCCGAGGAGGAAGTGAAGGCGATCATGCAGCATCTGGAGCAGCAGGACGACGCGATGATCGATCTCCTGCGAAGGATGGAGGAACAGCATAACACGCTTATCGCTGAGTTCGCCGCCATGCGAGACCGCGCGCAGCGCGAGGGCATCGTTGACGCAAACAATCGCAGTACTCAATGAGCACCCGATCGATTCTTGTCGCCCGCCGGATTCTCATAAAGGGCCGGTTTTGGAAACCCACACCGTCCGTCAAACGAGCACGGCCCCCCTCACTGCAAGTGAGGGAAGGCCGTGCTGGTATAACTCGACGATACGAGGAAAAGGACCGCGGTCAGCGTCGCGTCTTAATAGCCGGAACGCCGCGCCCAGCGACAATGATGACCATCAGAATCGCATGCCCAGAAGAAGTTCGGATTGCTGCGGCTTACCATGCCTTCGCCGTTGGCCGGCACGTTGCCGCCTTGACGGCAATTGCGACCGTGATCATTGCAGACGGTCCCCTGGCTCCCGAACTGCCAGCCATTATTCTCTGAATACCAGTGTCCCGGCTGCCCCATATACCATTCATCGCCCTGAGCGCCCCGCCATTGCCAGCGGTTACGGTCCCGGCGCCAATGCCCCCGCTGTCCTTGATACCACTCGTCGTCGCGGTCGGCTCCTTGCGGGACCTGATACTCCCGATCGCCGTTTCGAGCGGATTGGCTGCCGCTCAGCGATTGATCGCCCGCATAAGCAGCGTTCCTGAGTGCGCTGCCCGCCAGAGCAAACCACCCGGCCAGGACTATAGCAAGGCCCGTCAGTAACATTTTTACTCTCATACAATCCTCCAATTTCTTCCCTTGTGCCGGCTTTTTCTTCGCAAGATCAAGGTAGCATCGACCGTGTCAGCACTTACGATCGAAGCCGCCGGAGCGACCCGTAAACCTAAAAGATAGCGGACTTGACTTGGCACGTTTAACATTCGCGTTACTCACTGAGCTTAGCAGAATCGAGGCGCCAATACTCGGCGTTCATACCCGGCGATCGCTGCCTGATGGTTATCGAAAGAACGGTTGTTCCCCGGATCTATACGTGGAGCCAAAAGGACGGAAATGGCACGTTAACGAACCTTCTGCAGCGAATCGATCGCCTCGTCCGCCAAGGAACCAAAACTTTTGCGGGAAGCCCGTCCGGAGCTTGCGCCAAACCTTTAATTTCCGGACGCTTAAGCTAAGCAAAGGCAAATAGTCACTGTTGCGGGCTACGGCATCGGCTTCCGTTTTCGCTATCTTTGCCCAACCGTTCTACGAACGAACGTCGCGTCTACGAACGAAGGTCGCGCCACATTTAGCGCTACAGTGCCAAAGGAGGGTTATTCAAATGACATTTACATTACCCAAATTGCAATACAGTCTCGCGGACCTGGAGCCTCATATCTCAGCGGAGACACTTCGCTACCATCACGGCAAACACCACAAAGGTTACGTGGACAAGCTGAACGAGCTTACGTTAGGCACGCAATTCGCCAGCTTTTCCCTTGAAAAGATTCTTCTGACCGCGGAACCAGGTCCGCTGCTGAATAACGCTGAGCAGCATTACAACCATTCCTTTTACTGGAAATCGTTGAGGCCCCAGGGCGGGGGTGAGCCCAAGGGGGTAATCGCCGACGCGATCAGGGATGCCTTCGGGAGTTTTAAAGCATTTAAGAAAACTTTCAGCGACGCGGCTGACGGCCATTTCGGCAGCGGGTGGGCGTGGCTAGTGCGCGAGGATGGTGCATTGCGCGTGCTCACGACACACGACGCCGGATGCCCGATACGCGCCGCTCAGACGCCGATCATCACCTGCGACGTTTGGGAGCACGCATACTATATCGATTATCGGAATGAACGCGCGAAATATTTGGACGCTTACTGGAGTCTGATTGACTGGGATTTCGCGGCCGCCAATCTCGAATTGTCGATGGGATCAAAGCCAGTTAATGGTGTAGTAGCACGTAGCGCTTAGGTGTAGCACGTTGTGCTTAGATGTAGCACGTTATGCTTAAATGATCGGCAGACCAGCTTGAGCGGCGTGGATCGGGACGACACCTAGCCGCTTGCTCAGCGCGCATAGCAACTTTCCGATCCGCCGCCCGACCAGCCCAATTTTTGAAGTACATTCCATCCGTGCGCTCTCTTACGGGGCTGGCACACCTCGAATCCGGCCGGCGCGCTCCCAGTCGCGCCATTCTTTCAACTTTGACAAGAGATAAGAACTGACGGGTTGATCTGTTCCACAGAGAACGTATCGGCGACTTTACTGGGCGTTAGCCCCGACTCGTTGATGCTAGTATCGCGGCGGAGGATATCGATACAAATGAATAGATTTGCATTCTGGCTTCTCTCCCCGCTTGCGATCGCGGGCAGTCTTCTGCTCTCGGCCTGCGTCTTGATTCACTCGGGTTCCATCAGCGAAAGCGCCGGCGGAGGGACCCCCGTGACGGCCGCATATAGTGACTATGGCCTCCTGCACCTGACAGCACCGGCGAAGCTCACCGCCGATGCGAATGCCGCGCTCGCCTCACAGTGTCAGAGCGGCATGATCTCGGACGTCCAGACGGAATTGTCGATGCGCGACTGGTTTGCGATCGTCCAATACTACACGGTCAGCACCGCCGCTGTGTGTAAGTGAAGCAATGAAAAACTACTCAAGCGGTCGATCAACTAATAAAAGCGCGGTAGCGGGATTGCTGCAATCGCTGGTAGTGGGTGCTTTTCTGGCTGTCTCGCTTTCAGCTTGTGTGTTCATCCGTTCAAGCACCATCGGTCAAACTACAGGCGCCGGTTCGCCGGTTAGTGCCGCCGACAGCGATTACGGGATCTTGCGCCTCAGCAAGCCTCACGGCTTAACTTCCGCGGCAAACGCAGATCTGATGAGACAGTGTCAAAGCGGCTTGCTGACTGATGTTCAGACGCAACTCTCGATGCGGGATTGGTTTTTGATCGTGCAATATTACACGGTTGACGCTAATGCGATCTGTAAACCGCCGCCGCCACCTCCGCCTCTGCCGCCTCCATCTGGGATGCCGCACATTGTCCTGCGTGGGATCCACTTTGATTTCAACAAGTCGCTGATCCGTCCTGGCGACGCAGCAACGCTGGATGAAGCCGCGGCGACACTCAAGGCCAATCCAGGCGTAGCGGTCGCGGTTAATGGCTACTGCGACGCCGTTGGTAGTGTGGAATACAACCTCCGGCTTTCGGACAGACGCGCCGAAGCTGTGGTGGACTACCTTGAGAAGGACGGCATCCCAGCCGATAAACTCGTCGCACACGGCTATGGAAAGACCGATTTTGTCGCGACCAATAAAACCAGAGATGGTCGAGCTCAGAATCGCCGAGTGGAGTTGGTTCCACAACAATAGTGGTTTGACCCACATTTCGTGAAGGGAAGGCGGGCGCCGTTCAAGCGGCGCCCGTTTTCGTGATTAGCGAAGGCGTAAGGATCTCCTTAGGGCCGGCATCATGGATCGCCGGGCCGGGTTCGATTCCCCGCCTCCACCATCTTGGCAAAACTTAAGCGAGTATAGGTCTGCAAGACGCGGCTGCGCCAAGCTTATCTCAGTTCCATCGATTGGATCATCGTTTCAAACACCGCGACGGCTTGATGAAATCCAGCGCGATTGAACTTTACTTGCTCCAATTCATTTCCTTTTTTGATAATCGATATGAAGGAACGCGAAAGCGCTCTACGATGTTGATGTCTTTGCTCGCTCGGCTGGCTGACGTGGTGCGTGAGGAAGCAATCGACCGATGGAATACTATCAGTACTTTCTCCTGAGAGGCTCGCCGTTCCAGCCCGCATCCCCGCGCAGCGCGGTCTATTACAGTCCGACCCATCTCGAGGGCCTCAGCACTCTCGAATCTGGATTGTTGGGCGAGCTCACCGGTCTCACGATGCTGACTGGCGAAGCCGGGACCGGGAAAACCACCCTGATCTATGCTCTGCTCCAGCGCGATTATAAGCGGGTTCGGATCGCGCATATCAGCGACCCCAAGCTCTCGTTCCTCGAGATGATGCAGGTCGTACTGCCGCAACTGAATCTCTACTCGCCCGGAACGACGAAGCTCGATTACCTCAAGACGCTCGACCATCTGCTCGACCTGCACGGCAGCGAGGAACGGATCGCGATAGTGGTCGATGAAGCCCAGTTGGTTAGCGATGAGGTGCTTGAGGAGCTGCGGCTGCTCTCCAATCGCGGTCAACGCAACGACCGCTGTCTTCAGCTCATCTTGATCGGACAGCCTGAACTGGCGGAGCGGTTGAAACGCCCGGAGCTGCGTCAGTTGAATCAACGCATCTCCTCACGCGGCGTGCTTAAGCCGTTGAGTCCGCGGGAGTCGGCGATGTACGTCGAGTGCATGTTGAGCGCCCAGGGCGGTAAAGGCTCGGCCATCTTCGAGCCGGGGACCCTGGCGCGACTGCTGCACCCGAGCGACGGCATCCCGCGAAAAATCAACATGCTCTGCCATGGCGCGATGTTAGCGGCGCTCCGCGCCGGACAGCGCAAAGTCAGCATGGGAATCGCCAAGGCGACGGCGGCGGAGTATCTCGCGGCCGTTGGTCTCGCCAAGCCCCGCTACCGCTTCAAGCTCGCGGCGATCGGGAT
>Ga0207119_1054_pt1 | contig 18155 bp, 23 predicted proteins | sample Alteio_BWMinHeat_43_FD_153505 | JGI IMG/M metagenome (GOLD analysis project Ga0207119, IMG submission 153505) | Enriched cells from forest soil in Barre Woods Harvard Forest LTER site, Petersham, Massachusetts, United States -... | ecosystem: Environmental > Terrestrial > Soil > Temperate forest >... | reverse complement strand
CGGGTCGCAAACCGAAGAGCCGGTCGAGTGGCGGGTTGAAGATTTTTTGCAGGAAGAACCCGTCCGGACGCACGTGTCGATCGAGGATCGCCGCGTGGATCTGCGCTGCTGGCGGTACTCCGTGAAGGGCGTTCGCGGTTTTGAGGTGCCAGTTTATTTTCTGGACGCCGATTTACCAACGAATGCGGATGCTCACCGCAACCTTACAGGTTCGCTTTACGGCGGCGATTCGTATTACCGGTTGTGTCAGGAAGTGGTGCTCGGCGTTGGCGGCGTGCGGATGTTGCGAGCCCTCGGCTATAACGACCTCACGCACTACCACATGAATGAAGGGCACGCGGCGCTTCTCTCGCTGGAATTGCTGGAGGATGAGGCTAAAAAAGCCGGACGCACGGCCGTGCGCGGCGAGGACATCGAAAAGGTCCGCAGCAAGTGCGTGTTTACTACGCACACGCCCGTTCCCGCGGGGCACGACCGTTTTCCGATGGAGTTCCTCACTCGCGTTTTTCCGAAGCAGACAGGCTTTTTGGATATGAAGGACGCCGCTTCGGTGGATTTGATGAAAAGAGTTTTGCAGGCACAGCAGAACTATCTCGGCTTGGAAGAAGCAGCGAGACAAGGCGCGACGCTTAACATGACGCAGCTCGCGCTGGGCCTGAGCACCTACGTGAACGGTGTGGCCAAAGTGCACGGCGAAACGTCACGCCAGATGTTTCCGGAAGTGCCGATCGAGGCCATTACCAACGGTGTGCACGCGGGGACTTGGACGTCGCCCGCGTTCCAACAGCTGTTTGACCGCTACATTCCGTCGTGGCGTGAGGATAACTATAGTTTGCGCGGCGCGCTGGGCTTGCCGGCGGAGGAAGTCTGGGCCGCGCATCTGATTGCCAAGCATGAATTGCTGGAGACCGTGCGCGAGAAAACCGGTCTGAACTTTGACCCCGAGGTTTTCACCATCGGGTTCGCGCGGCGCGCTACCGGGTACAAGCGCGCGGATCTGATTCTTTCCGATCTCGACCGGCTGAGGCAGATGGCCAAGAACGCGGGCCGCTTCCAGATTATTTATGCGGGAAAGGCTCATCCCAACGATGGAGGCGGCAAGGACATTATTCGCCGTATTTATCACGCAAAAAAAGCGCTGAAGAAAAGCGTTCCGGTGGTTTTTCTGGATAACTACAATCTCGATCTCGGCGGAAAAATAACTTCGGGCGTGGACCTCTGGCTGAACACGCCACAATTTCCATTGGAGGCTTCCGGCACGAGCGGCATGAAAGCGGCGCTGAACGGAGTGCCGAGTCTGAGTATTCTCGATGGCTGGTGGGTCGAGGGCCACATTGAAGGCGTAACCGGCTGGTCCATCGGAGAAGCGCGGCGTTCGGTGGCAGGGGGAGCTCCGACGGACAACAAGTCCGAGGCCGAGTCGCTTTATTACAAGCTGGAGAGCGTGATCCTGCCGATGTACTACAACGAGCGCAATAAATTTCTGGAAGTCATGCAGCACGCCATCGCTATCAATGGCTCTTTCTTCAATACGCAGCGCATGGTGCAGCAGTACATTACGGACGCGTATTTGCGCTGAGCGGGGCGGAAGCGCCTGCCGAATCGCGGAGTTCGAGAAAACACCAGAGAAGGATCGAAGGCGCGAGTCAGCCAAGCTGATTCTTGTAGAGTGCCATCCCCACAGCGGCGTCCATGCCCATTTCTTCCAACGCTGCAATCTCGCGGCGCGTCTGGATGCCGCCGGCAGCGATGATCGGATGGGTTGTGGCGGCGCGTAGCTTCCGAAACCAGGCGAGATTCGCGCCGGTCATGGTGCCTTCACGGTCCACGTCGGTGCATAGGAAGCCTGCGCAGAAAGGTTGGAGCTGCACGAATACTTGTTCGGCTTGCAGCGCCAGGCGTTTCCGCCAGCCGTGAATCGTAATTTTTCCCTTGGCCGTATCCAAGGCAATGACGATTTGTTCGGGACTCATTTTTTTTGTGAGGCGCCGCAGAAGGCGGGTGTTCACCTTGCCCTCATGGAATGCGGCGCTTCCGATAATGATCTGGTTCGCGCCCCAGCGGGCAATTTCTTCCGCGCGGGCAACGGTTCGAATCCCGCCGCCAACGCGAACCTTTATTCCAAACTCTTTTCGCGCTTTGGCGCAGAGTCCGCGCGTCAGCTCGACGTTCCTACCCTTTTCCATGGCGGCATCGAGGTCAATGATGTGCAGCCAGGCGTATTTCTTAAATTGCTGCAGGAGGCCGAAGACGTCGGCGACGGCAAGCTCGCGTTTTCGCCCATGGACCAGCTGGACGGCCTGGCCGTCTTGCAAATCGATGCAGGGAATCAGCAAGGGAAGCGCACCTCGACACCGTTTGCCGCGAGAAATTCTTTCAGTCCGCGGATGGGTTGCACGTTGTCGTGAAAAATGGACGCGGCCAGAGCGGCGTCCGCCGCACCCTGGTTGAAAATTTCGACGAAATGTTCGGGCAATTTGGCGCCGCCGGAAGCAATCACGGGAACCGAAACTTCCTTGGAAACAGCGGCGGTGAGCGCAACATCGAAGCCGCTCTGCGTGCCGTCGCGATCCATGGAGGTCAGCAGGATTTCTCCCGCGCCCTGCGCCACACCTTTTTTCGCCCAGGCGATCGCATCCAGAGACGTGGATTCTCGCCCTCCCCGCACCATGACCTGCCAATGATCGCCGCAACGCTTCGCGTCAATCGCCAGCACCACCGCTTGGGCTCCAAACTCGCGCGATAGTTCTGAGATTAATTCGGGCCGCTCGACGGCTGCTGTGTTTACCGTGACTTTATCCGCGCCTGCGCGGACCACGGCGCGGCCATCCTCTAGTGTTCGAATCCCGCCGCCCGCCGCTAGCGGAATGGCCAACTCGGCAGCCACGCGGCGGATGATTTCGAGAAAGGTGGGGCGCCGGTCGCGCGATGCGGCGATGTCCAGCACGACCAATTCATCGGCGCCTTCGGCGTTGTAACGGGCGGCCAGCGCGACGGGATCACCCGCGTCGCGCAAGCCCACGAAGTTCACGCCTTTCACGACGCGTTCGCCGTCGGTATCGAGGCAGGGAATGATGCGGCGCGCGAGGCTCATGCAGCCAGCTTGAGAAAGTTTCGCAATAGGTGGGCACCCGGTTCGCCGCTCTTCTCTGGATGGAATTGCACGGCGAACAGATTTTGTTTTTCCACGACGGCCGCGAAATCCGTGCCGTGAGTGCAAATTGCCGCGGAGCTGCCGTTCGAATCGAGCAGAGCGTAGGAATGAGCGAAGTAAAAGAACGAGTCTCCGGAGATGCCTTCCAGGAGACGCGACTCTCGCTGAGTCGCGACTTGGTTCCAACCCATGTGAGGAAGTTTTACTGTGGATGGCAACGCGCGCACTTTTCCCGGAAGCAGGTTCAGGCCGCGCAACTGCGAAGCCTCTTCGCTGGATTCATACAAGACTTGCAAGCCAAGGCAAATGCCGAGAAACGGCACGCCTCGCCCGATTGCTTCGGTCAGAGGCGCGCGCAAATCTTGTTCGTCAAGCGCGCGAACCAAAGCGGCATAGTGTCCGACGCCGGGTAGAAGCAGAGCCTCGGCTTTCGAAATGCGATCGGGAGAATTGGTGCGCTCCGAATCTGCGCCGAGGCGCTGGAGGGCGCGCTCCACGGAGGGAACGTTTCCCGCGCCGTAATCGACAATCGTAACTTTCATATCAGCCCCTTGGTGCTGGGCAGAACCTTACGCAGGCGTTTGTCACGCGCCACCGCAAAGCGCAGGGCTCGCGCGAAGGCCTTAAACACGGCCTCGACTTGATGATGCGACGAGCGCCCGTAGAGCGCGCGCAGGTGCACGTTGGCCCTGGCGGCCTGCGAAAAGCCTTGGAAAAAATCCTCGACAAGTTCGACCTGGAAATCGCCGACGCGTTTTGAAGCGATTTTTGCGTTTATCACGCAAAAGGGCCTGCCGCTTAGGTCCACCGCGGCCGCGGCCAGCGTTTCATCCATGGGCATCAGAAAGTATCCGGCGCGCAAAATACCGCGCTTGGAGCCGAGAGCTTTCTGGACGGCTTCGCCCAACGCAATCCCCACGTCTTCCACGGTGTGATGCTGATCCACGTCGAGATCGCCGCGCGCGTCCACGTCCAGGTCAAACGCGCCGTGGCGCGCGACGAGTTCGAGCACGTGATCGAAAAAACGAATTCCCGTGGAAATGCGCGCTTTTCCGCGCCCGTCCAGATTCAGCTTCAGGCGAATGTCGGTCTCGTTCGTCTGGCGATGAATGATCGCTTTGCGTGGCATAGGGTGTTTCTCATTGCGCCAGCGTTCAGGCGGGCGTTTTCCATTCCTTTCGAATGGCCTTCAGCACAAGTTTCATTTCGGATTGCGTTCCAATCGTGATGCGGACAAATCCCGGACCAATGTCTCTGCTTCGGTCGCGCAGAAGGATTCCTTGTTTTTCCAGTTTTTGAAACAGTGGCGGCCCGGCTGGCCCGAAATTCGCGAGGAGAAAATTTCCGGCACTGCAGTAAGTAGTTACGCCAAGCTTTCTCAGTTCCGCAGCGAACCACACGCGCAAACGCTTTACCTCTTTCACGTAGCCCTGCATGGTGGCGCGGTCATTGACGGCGGCTTCGGCGGCCACTAGAGCGGCGAGATTGACAGGAAAGGGCGGCATGGCGCGGCGCACGAGCGCGAGCGAGTTTTCACAGGCGATCACTGCTCCGAGCCGCAGGGCAGCAAGCCCGGCCACTTTCGAAAATGTTCTGGCAACGAAGAGCTGAGGATAGTTTCGAATCCACGGCACCGCGGAGAAGCCGGAGAATTCCGCATAGGCTTCATCCATCACAACGGCGGTGTGCGTGGCCGCTTGCAGAATTTTCCGCAGCTCTTTTTCCCGCAACAAAGTTCCCGTCGGGTTGTTGGGATTCGCAATGAACACAACCCGAGGTTTCTTGCGCAGCGCGGTAATGACCTCCTTGAGCGGAAATTCCATCTGGCGCCCGTAGCGCAAAACCGCAATACGGGCGCCGTAGATCTCCGCGTAGTAGCGGTACATGGGAAAGGTCGGCTCGCAGATCAGAATACTGGTGCCCGGCTCGACAAAAGTATCGAAGAAAACGCGCAGCGCGTCGTCTCCGCCGTTGGCGAGCAGCAGTTCCTCTGGGCGCACGCGAAAATAGCGCGCGAGGCGATTCGTTGGCGCTTGATATTCGGGATACATCGCCATTTGCTTGGTGGTGAGCTTGGCAAGCGCCCGGCGCACCGCCGCCGAGCACCCCGCGGTGTTTTCATTAAAATCCAGGCGCACCTTGTCCGATCGTCCCTCGGCAGGTGCCTCGTAGGTGCGGCGATTGAGAATGGCCTGGCGCACAGGCAAATGCACTTTCATCGGCGTATCTCCACGGCATTCGCGTGTGCCAGCAGCCCTTCCGCACGTGCCAGCATCTGAACGTCATCCGCAAGATTTGCGAAACCTCGGCGGCCGATGGATTGTACGCTGATGCATTTCACAAAATCAGCCGTTGAGAGCCCGCCACGCCGGCGCGCCCAGCCGCCTGTGGGCAGCACGTGATTGCTGCCGCTGGCGTAGTCACCTAGAGGCTGCGCGGCCCAGGGCCCCACGAAAACCGTACCGGCGGCGTGAATGCGTTGCAAGAGCGCCGCACCGTTGTCCGGCAAGCTCAGATGCTCCGGCGCAAAGCGATTTACGAATTCGCACGCTGCGGAGAGAGAGGCCGCCACGAGGATCGCGCCCGCGCGCTCGATCGAGGCATGTGCGGGATTGCTTTGCGGTAACTGCTTCAGTTGCCGTAGCACTTCCGCTTGAACTTTCCGCGCCATGCGGATCGAAGTGGTCACGAAGAAACTTCCCGCATCCGCGGCGTGCTCGGCCTGTGCCAGCAAATCCGCCGCGATCCAGCGAGGGTTGCCATTTGTTGCCAAGACAATGGCTTCGGTTGGGCCGGCGGGGAGATCGATCGCGCAGTCATTGCTAACGAGTTGCTTGGCCGCGGTGACAAAACGATTCCCTGGTCCGAATATCTTCTCCACGCGCGGCACGCGCCTTGTGCCGTAAGCAAGTGCGGCGATAGCTTGCGCGCCTCCGATTCGAGCAATGCGCGTGACGCCGAGGACGTCAGCCGCCGCCAGCAGCGCGGCGTTCGGCCGCGGACACGCGACCTGGATGTGCTTAACGCCGGCAACCCTCGCCGGCACTACCGTCATCACCAAAGTCGAAAGCAGCGAGAATTGCCCGCCAGGGATGTAGCACCCGATGGATTCGATCGCCCGCACCATTTGGCCAATTTGTACGCCCGATTCCACTTCGATGCTCCATGCTTTCGGCAGTTGTTTCTCCGCCACGCGGCGGACGTTGCGCGCCGCGTGTTCCACCGCTTGAAGAAAATTGCCACTAACTTTCGCACGGGCCGCGCGAATCTCGCCCTCAGGGATCCACGGTCCTTCGCGGCGGAGAGCGACACCGTCAAGTTTCTTTACCCATGCGTACAGCGCCGCGTCTCCGCGCAGGCGAATGTCCTTGATAATCCGTTCTGCGACGCGCTGAGCTTCCGCGTCGCGCTCCTGGCGCGCGCGCAGAAGTTTTTTCTCGGCCGCCGGCGTAAGTTTCACGATGCGCATCAGAGCACGATCTTATTCAGGGGATACTCGACGATCCCCTGGGCCTTGGCGGCTTTCAGCTTTGGCAGAATCTGCCGTACGACAGCTTCCTCGACGATGGTATTGATCGCCACCCAATCCGGATCACTCAAGGCTGAGATCGTGGGCTTCTTGAGCGCCGGAAGAACAGCTAACACCGCCGCCAAATCATCCCGGTGGACGTTGAGCAGAAGACCCACTTTGCTCGCAGCCGCGATGGCTCCCTGGAGCATGAGAATGAGGTTCTCCGCTTTTTCGCGCTTCCAGGAATCGGCCGCCGCCGCGCGGTTCATGATGAACACTGTCGCGGATTCCAGCACCGTATCCACAATGCGCAGGCGATTGGCGCGGAGCGACGAGCCCGTCTCCGTAACTTCCACGATGGCATCGGCAAGCTGCGGCACTTTCACTTCCGTCGCTCCCCAGGAAAACTCCACGCGCGCCTTTACTCCGTGCTTCGCAAGATAGCTCTCAGTGATTCGAACGACTTCCGTGGCGATCACTTTGCCTTCCAGGCCGCGCGCATCGCGGATCGCCGAATCCTCCGGCACCGCCAGCACCCAGCGCACCCGCGCCAGCCGCTGCTTGGCGTAGACGAGCTCGGACAGTTCCTCCACCGCGGCGCCGGTCTCCACAACCCAATCGTGGCCGGTGATCCCGGCGTCCAGCGCCCCCGACTCGACGTAGCGCGCCATCTCCTGTGCGCGCACCAGCAGACATTCGATTTCGTCATCATCGATCGCCGGAACGTAGCTTCGCGAACCCAAGGTGATTTTCCACCCGGCGCGCCCGAAGAGATCGAGCGTGGCGTCTTGCAGGCTGCCTTTTGGGATTCCCAGTTTCAGCCGGCTCATCGCGACTTCTCCTGTCCGTAGACTTTCTCCGGCGCGAAGGTGCGCTCGGCGATGATCTTTACATCTCCGCCAGGCCCGAGCGTGCGAAAAAAGCAGCTTCGATAGCCCTCATGGCAAACGCCCGGCCCCACCGGCTCAACTCGCACAAGCAGGGCATCCGCGTCGCAATCCACGCGGATCTCGCGAACGCGCAAGACGTGTCCGCTGGATTCGCCTTTCTTCCACAGCTTGTTCCGCGAACGGCTGAAGAACACGACTTCCCCGGCACGTTGTGTTTCCACGAGCGACTCGCGGTTCATGAAGCCGAGCATCAACACCTCGCCGGTCTGCTCGTCCTGAATGATGGCCGGCAGTAACCCCCCGCCTTTCTGAAAATCGATCTCCACGTCTGTGCCTCCCGAAACTAAGCTATCTGAAAACAAAAAACCCGCTGGGGCTTGCTGCGCCAGCGGGCTGAAGAGTGCTTTGTTTAGCGAATCGCTATGCACACCTCAGCGGGCGCGGCTCGTGGCCGTGATGATGATGGCGATGCGCGCGGACTGTGAGGGTGCCGTTCATTGCGAAACTCGAAGGTAGAGTAAATTCGCCCGCGTGTCAATGACTGGATTCCGTGCAGAAGGGGCTGAACTGAGGAGCGCTGGACGGGGAAGGGAACGAACGAAATTTTGAATGTTTCGCATCAAAATTTCCCGTTTGACCCAGGATTCCACGGTTCTACTATGGCGGCATTCCGGTTTCCCATTGGATCCAGGAGCTACCATGAAAAAGTGGTCGTTGGTCCTTCTCGTAGTTGCAGCGGTTATGCCGGCTTCGGCCCTGGCGCAGCACTCCTCAAAGGCTGCAGAGGCGAAACCGGCCGACTCGAGCTCTCAAACGGTGGCCCCCAAAGCGGTCACCATTTCCGGCCAGGTTAGCGAGGATGAAAAAACTCTGGTCGGCGACGATGACTCGATCTGGGTCGTGAGCAACCCGAGCGTCTTGGCGGGACATCGGGGCCAGCAGGTTAGCGTCAAATGCGAGGTACACTCCGGGAAAAACGAAATCCACGTCTTTTCCGTCAAAATGAGCCTGCACGAAGTGAAGTACGTGTCCAAGAGCGGTGATTCGGCGTTCCGCCGTTAGCCTGGGGCGTCCCGGCACGCGATGTAGCCCCGAAACTGTATTCGATCGCCTCTCAAATCACTCCGTCAAATTGTGCTTGCGTGTACGCCTCTGTGGACTCAGCGGGCTGCCCCGGGAGATTTTGCGCCACTGAAGTTCATGCTCATTTTGAGGTGAACTGCCACGCCAGACTTCCCATTGGGAAGCTCTTCCACGCGCACGACCTCCGCCACATATTCACAATTCATGGGATCGTGCGGCGAGCTGTACGGGAAGGTCACGAAAACCCGCATCCCTTTGTAGTAGGATTTCCGTCGCGTGCTGAAAAAGATGCCTTCCTTGGACGCGTTCACGCTGACTGGCAGGTCCTCGAAGTGCTCGTCATTGGGGTCGGACGGCCGCACGCGAACCGGCCGGACAATCTTAGCTCTGCGGCTACGACGCTTGACCGGATAGTCGGTGGTCGAGGGTTCTGGAATGGTGGCTTTCGAGATGGTCTTGCTCCATACCTACTATTCGCGAACGCGGCTGCATCGTCAAGCGGGTGCGCTGAATCTGATAGTGCACGGGAAGTACCATTTTGGAACTCATCGAACGGAGATGACATGAAAGAGAAAGTCCAGAAGGACGCCGCCGCATGGAAGAAACAACTCACGGAGAATCAATACTTTGTGACCAGGCAGAAGGGCACGGAACCCCCTTTCACCGGGGAATATGAGGATACGGAGACAGCGGGAACCTACAAGTGCGTTTGCTGCGGCCAGCCTCTGTTTCGTTCTGATGCAAAATACCACTCAGGGTCCGGCTGGCCGAGCTTTTACGCGCCTACCAGCGAAGAGGCCGTGGAGGCTGAAACGGATACGAGCCACGGGATGCGCCGAACCGAAGTAAAGTGCAGCCGTTGCGAAGCCCACCTTGGGCATATCTTCGATGATGGTCCCCAGCCCACAGGCTTGCGGTATTGCATCAATTCCGCGGCGTTGGAATTGGACGAAGACTAAAGAGGCGCCCCGATTTCTCGGGGCGCCTCTTTTTCAGCTCTTTTTTCTCAGGTTATAGCAAGAATAGGGATCAGGCGGCCGGGCAGGCACACGCCACCAATTCAGCGACGGGATCACGTTCCCAGGCGCCCAGCAGCAGCACTTTCGTGCCTGTCGGATACTTGAACACGTAATAGATGTTCGAAAGCCCTTCGACTTCATAAAAACCGGGCCGGCGCGGATCGGGACGCGAAGGCGCACCCACAGTGAGAAGCTGACGCAGTTCAGCAATCTGTTCCTGCGAATGGTTTCGCAGATCTTCCACGACGGGCGGTTGTTTTGTAAGGTTCATAATCATCTTCATTCTCCGCCACATTCAGCTTATCCTCTCCTCACCTATAAAGACGTAGAAACTCGGAAAATGTTTCATGGAACGCAACGTCTTTTGCGACAAATTGGCCTGCAGGCCCTTGCGCCCCCATCGAGGGAGCCGACACTAGTTGGATGCACCGGAATGAGAATATGGTGCGTCCCGAGGGCTCGCCAGCCTCCAAATCTTGAAACGTGATTCGCTATCTGAATAGTAATAAAAACATAAAGTATCCGCGTGTGCGAAAATGTCTTCGCGCACGGGCACGTTTTTCCATTTCAACTGGCGCATTTTTCTGCTGTAATGGACCGCGGGTTACTATCTCCCCCGGTACTTGCGCGGCGCTGGCTTCCCTGAGATAGTGCCGTGCTTACTCTTGTGAAACAGGGATGGTTAACGTGATAAAAAGTGGGACGAAGAAGGGTTCGGGACGAGGAAAGAGTTCCTTCGCCAAGGACCGCCGCCGCAAGCATCACCACTATCTCGTCAGTGTGTATTACGCGGATGGCGAAAAGTTCGGGCGCGTTTACACCGACAAGGAAAAGGCGTCGCGCTTCGCCGAGCGGCAACGCCGATCGCCGGTGGTGAAGTCTGCACGCATTACCCAGGTTTCCTGACGCAATTTGAGGTGGAAGGTTTTGTCCCGGGGTGGCAACGCCAGACGAGGCTTGTCGCTGCCGTCGCGGCCATGTTATAAAAAGAGTGTCGTTGAGCGGCCTTAGTATAGTGGTAGTACGGAACCTTGCCAAGGTTCAGGTGTCGGTTCGATTCCGATAGGCCGCTCCATAATTTCAACTACTTTCAGCGACTCCAGCTTCCGCGCGGGACCATAAAGGACCATTTGCTGTTTCTGCCGCTGGATGAATCAATCCGACCAACTTTAGGTGTGCTGCCCGTTTAGCCGGGGTCAAAGCCTGTACGGCTTTGGGTATCCGCGAGCTGGCGCTTCAGGGAATCGGCGTCCGCCGCGCCTGCCAAAGCTACTTTCTTATGGGGATCCGACTTGTTGGCAGCTTCCATTGAATCGACGCCGAGATTGAGCAGTAAAACGCGCATCAAGTGTTCGATGCTAACCGGCATTCGAGAGGTGTGGCTCGGTTCGAGCCGCGAAGATTCGCGATTACCAGATATTCATTCAACCGGGACTCACTGACGGCGGATTGGCACGAGTGTCAAAAGCTAGTTGAGGATAACTAGATGAAAGAAAGCGATACATCTACTCTCGTTTGCTTTCAACTATTTACCGTCCAACCCTTTTGGACTCTCGCGTGCTTCCGTAGAGCGACTGTTGTTGGTGGGGGATACTAACGAAGGAAAGGGGAGGAGTCCACATGACACGTCAGTCTGAAGAGTTCCATCCGCAAGCAGCCAGGCGCATGTTCCTGGCGGTCGTCAATCAGGCCATTTTTGATGTTCTGGAAAATAAGGAAGAGGCGAAAGCAGCGGAGCAATGGCTGTTGAGCCGAGACTTTGACAACCTCGCAGAACTGCTCAACTGCGAAGCGGAAGCATTTGGTCTCGCTGACCAACGGGCCGTCGCGTAGATTCAGAGGTTGACTGACACCCGCGTCTCGGCCAGAATTTCCCGCGAATAAACAAATGGTCGTCACTACCGAATACGCGGAAGTATCTCTGCCGGGTTCGCCGATGAGAACCTTTGTCGCGGCGCCTAAGGCAGAGGGGCAGTATCCCGGAATTTGGTGCTATTCGGATATCTTTCAGCTCACTCCGCCACTGTTGCGTACTTGCGTACGGCTGGCCGGGTATGGATTTGTTGCCGCGGCTCCAGAAATCTATAGGCGTATCGAACCGCCGGGAACGTTGATTCCCTTCGATGACGCGGGACGGGCGCGTGGCCAGCAAGATGCCGCGAAGACTCCGGTGGCGCATTTCGATGCTGACTGCCGCGCGGGCCTGGACTGGCTTTCCAAACATGCGAAGGTCGCGCGAGGAAAAATCGGCGCCGTGGGTTTCTGCATTGGCGGCCACCTGGCGTTCCGCGCGGCGTTCCAGCCCGATGTCCGCGCCACGGTCTGTTACTACGGCACAGGCATCCATGACGGCAAGCTCGGTCAGGACGCAGACGCCGGATCGTTGGCGCGGGCAAAAGAGATCCGCGGCGAACTACTGATGATCTTCGGGACCCAGGACCCGCACGTTCCCGACGCGGGAAGGGAAACGATTGACCGAGGGCTGAAGAACTCCGGCGTCCGGTATAACACGTTGTTGTATCCGGCCGAGCATGCCTTTACGCGCGATGAAGGGCCGCGTTTCGATCCGGAGGTGACGGACCTGGCATTCGCGGAGATGGTTCGTTTATTCCGTAAAGTTTTCGCGAGTTGAAACGGTTCGCGCCACCCCTCCCCCTGTTTTTTGTAAGTGTTGCTGATAAAGGACTTACGTGTTCTGCAAATTCTTTAGAATCAATACTTACGAACTTTTTCGTAAGTGTTGCATCCAAATGGGTTACGGGAGCAGTGTATTAGCAAGAAAGTAACGGGAGAATGGCTGATGGCTTTGACGAAGCTAGAAGGACTGCGTGGCGGGAAGGCATAGTCGCAGAACTGGCAAGAATCACGCCGATTCAACGAAACTATCATAACACATTGGTACAGTTTATGGAGGACCTATACAACGGTAGAGGGTTTGCCTTCCCTGGAGGTAAACTGCCTTTTCGAAGATTCATCCGGGACTCTCTGGAGTGGAACGTCTGCTGGTCTTGCCTTTTTTGCCTCTAACCGTTTTCAAATTCCTCATGAGTCGCCCGACGTTCTGCGCAAACAAATAGTCGGAATGGCGGAGGACAAGAGAGGAAGGTTTTGGATCGCCACCTCAGACCATGTTTTGCGCGTTGCACGCGAGAAACTGCTAAGCGGCGTTGTGCAGGGAGCCGATGTTCGAGAGTATGGCCAGGCTGATGGTCTCGAGAGCACGGAGGGAGTGAAGCGCAGCCGCCTCATTTTCCATATTCTCGAGTTGTGTCCGTTCGGTCCGAATCGCTCATGTTTTTCACGAAGTTGTCCGGGGGTCGAGGCATACACGTCTGTTTTGCATGATTCATTCAATCGGCCGCACCCGCCGTCGGGCCCTTTGACCAATTGATAAAGTCTTCCAGGAACTGCAACCCCATGGCGAAGTGCCCGTCAGGAAGCCGCTCACAGTACACAACGCGAGCAACGGCTCGAAGATCTCCCATAAGCGAATTAATCATCAGTCGCTCGTTTAGAACTCTGGCACGCTGGGTCAATACGCGCATTCCAAGCGAGCAGACGTTTTCTGAAGTCGTCCGCTCTGACGTAGCCGGGTCCACGACGCTGGAAATCTGCAACGGGAGCGCCAGCCGAATCCGCTTTTCAAGTCTTCCAGACCGCACAGACATTGTGACATGACCTTCTAATCTGGGCTGAGTCAGCTTGCACTGGGCTGGGCGGCGCCAAACAGTTGTAGGAGCCAAGAAGAATTGCAGCAACCTCGAATCTCTAAGACGCCACCGATTCCTCCAGCGCCGTGAGAGCGGCCCGCCTCCATGTCAGTGCAGTTCTGGGGTATTCGAGGTGGGGGCTCTGTCCATGGAGGCGGCCCGCCCTCTTATCTGCAAGATAGCCTCTTTCAAAACAAACTCAATCAGGTGAATAACCCATTTGGGATGGGGATAATGGCGCAGAGATTTGGGGGGGGGCAATCCCTATCCCTAGCTGTTGTCCGGGCTGAATCAAACCGGTACGAAGAATGACTTTGATCTTGGGCGCGGACTTCTTCAGTTCCCGCGCGGTATCCACTCCGTCACTATTTAAGGCTGAATCAATCCTCGGCGGACCGCGTAGCGCACCAGGCTTGCGGTCTCGTGGATATCCAGTTTTTGCATGAGTCGCATGCGATGAGATTCAGCCGTCTTCACGCTGATACCCAGAACATTGGCAGTATCTTTCGTTGATTTTCCTTCTGCGATCAACTGCAGCACCTGGCGCTCGCGGACCGTCAAAGGTTCCGCTGGCCTCTCGGCTCTGGTCCGGTAGGCTTCCATCACCGCGCGTGAAATCCCCGGGCTAAGATAGAACTCTCCCTTGGAGACTTGCCGAATCGCATGAATGAGATCGCTTGCGACTTGATTCTTTAAGACGTAGCCCTTCACTCCGGCTTCGAGCGCTTCGTGGATGTACTGCTCTTCTTCATGCTGGGTGAGAAGGATTGCTTTGGTTTTCGGGCAGGAACGGCCCAGTTGACGGGCTGCATCAATACCGTTGAGAGTGGGCATGCTGATATCAAAGATGGCGATATCCGGATGGTGCGTTTCCGTCAAGCGGACGGCATCCTGCCCATCGGATGCCTCGGCCATGACTTGAAATTTCTCTCGTTCCAATAATGATTTCAATCCCTGACGGACCAGCACGTGGTCATCCGCGAGTACGATTCGAATTGGCATGATCAACCTCCAACGGAATTCGTATGGAAAGTTCGGTTCCGTGACCCGGACGAGAATCGATTTGCAGCGTTCCGCCGATGGCACTCACTCGCTCGCGCATTGCGATTAGCCCAAGTCCTTTGCGTTGCGTTGCGTTTTGGCCCTGAAGAATATCGAATCCGGCGCCGTCGTCCCGGATCGAGCAGCATAGAACGGCGTTATCTCTTCGCGCGCGTATCCACACGTTTCCAGCCCCGGCATGTTTAACGGCATTCGTCAGCGATTCTTGAACGATGCGATAGAGAGTTGTTTCAATGGCGCTGGGCAGCCGTTCGGAAATTGTTGCTTCGATATGGATGGGTAGATTGGCTCGTTTCGAAATGCCGTCCGCGAGGAAACGTATCGCGGGAATCCAGCCCAGGTCATCCAGAATCGTCGGCCGAAGTTCATGAGAATAGCGCCGCAAATGCTTTTCCACTTCATTCAACAATTCTGTTATTTGCGCGAACTTGGCTTGTTGCAGCTCGGGCAGCTCAGAAGCCACATCGGCCAGCGCGAGGTGCACGGCCACGAGCAGCTGTCCCGCTTCGTCATGTACCGCGTAAGCGATACGCTTGATTTCTTCCTCGAGTGTTTCGTTTAATTGCCGCAAAGCGGTCACGGCATCTTGAAAGCCGCGGTGCGCCATTTCATACGGCGAAACGCACTCCGCAAAGAATTCGGAGCTGGCGTGGAGGAATTCCTCACGGCGCTTTTCATCGTCCACGGAGCGAACCAAATCGAGTACGGCCTGGTGGTGCAGCGAGCCCATCTCAACCAGACTCTTCCTTTCCGCGAGCGCTCTGCGCCCGAGTTCATAGGCCCGGCCCAAGGCCAGTTCGCCTCCTCTTGCCGCATACTCGCGCAAGCTGGAGCGGTACTGTTCTTCGAAACTCTCAGGCGCCTTCCCCTTTCGTCGAGTTGCAGACTTCACGGCTTGACTCCGGTCAGGCGGGCGACCAGAACCAGCGCGTCATCGTTTCCATTGCCGTACTGCTTGAGAATTCTATCCGCCGCTCTTTGCGGGTTCTCCAGTGCGGAGAGCGAGGTGGAAAAGCTGGTTCGGATTCCGTCTGTGGCAAGAAAAAGGGTATCTCCTCTCGAGATGGGAAGCACGGTGGCCTGGAGGGGAGGCAGCTGGGCTCCGACCACTCCGGCCCGGAGAAGCAGCATCTCTTGGACATTTCCTCTCTTTGCATCGGCGCGCATCAATACTCCATGTTCATGGTCAATGAAAGCGAGGCTTAATACAACCCCGCGAGTTGCCCGGAGTCCCTCGTGGCATCGTTCCACGAGAGAGATAATCGCGTGGTCGGCGGAGCTTCTGAGAAGCGCAGCTGCTGCCTTAGAGGCATCCGCTGCTTCTTCGCCATGCCCTAGTCCATCAATCGCCGCAATCAATACTCCGTTTCGGTTGCAGCAAACCAGATGAAGATCGCCGGACTCGCCCTGGCCCAAGAGCATGCGCTTGGCGACGCCGTACTCGACCATTGGTTCTTTTATTGTCTCCATTTCTTCACCGCCACAACTGTTCCCCGGCCGGGTTGGGAAGTGATCTCAAATTCGTCCATCAAGCGACGCACTCCAGGCAAACCGAGCCCCAGGCTGCCTGAAGTGGAAAAGCCATCGCGCAGAGCCTGGCGAATGTCGGCGATTCCCGGGCCGTCATCGGAGGCAATGACGGCAATACCTTGGCGGTTCAAGCCATTCACCACCTTCAGTGTGATTTGGCCTTTGCCGGCATAGGAGACGATGTTGCGCGCCAATTCTGAAATCGCTGTTGCGATTAGTGTGGCGTCCCCGGAGGAAAACCCGAGCTCACTCGCCATCCCCCGCCCCTTCTGGCGAGCAGAGACGATATCCTGGTCGGAGTTGATTGCCACCCGGATTTCCCCAGCCGACACTATGGCTCACTCTCAATTCGTCGTTTTGAACTTTTCGTTTAAGTAGGCCAAACCTTCTTCCAAGTCTAGGGCGGTCGCAACGCCTTCCAGCGTTAAGCCTAGCTGCACCATTGCAAATGCCACTTCGGGCTGAATTCCCACGATCACCGTCTCGGCGCCGCGCAGCCGGATCATGTGCGCGATTTCACGCAATGTCCGTGACGCAAACGAGTCCATCACGTCCATCGCAGTGACATCGACGATTACCGCTCGCGAGCGAAACTTGACAACTTGCTGCACCAATCCCATACGCAGTTGGTTTAAGTCCGCGTCTGATAGAGCGGCCTGAAAGGTCGCAATTAGGACCGCTCCCTGTTTGAGAATTGGGACTTCCACGTGGCTCTTCCCCCGCTCTGGCTAGCGTGGTTCCGCTAGTTTCTCAACTTTGTATCCTAACAGTCTCTCCGCCTGCTCGATGCCGCCCTGCAGGTCGCCCACGGTATTCATCTTGCCGAGGTCCACACCGATGGTTACCAGTGTCTGAGCAATCTCCGGCGAAAGCCCCGTGACAATGACAGTTGCGCCGAGCAGCCGCGACGCCTCCACCGTTTGCACCAGGTTGTTCGCCACCGTGAGGTCCATGGCGGCCACACCAGTAATATCGATCACAACGACTTTGGCGCGGTTGGTGCGAATTCCGCGGAGGAGCTGCTCCGTCAATTGGCGGGCGCGCTGCGGGTCGATAACGCCGATGATGGGTAGAATCAACAGCCGCTCGCGAACCTGGAGTACCGGAGTGGAGAGTTCGCGGATTGCTTCCTGCTGCTGGCGAATGACGCGTTCACGCTCTTGCACGAAGCCGACCGCCACCGTGTTTGCGATGCGGTTTGCCGCCGGCTCGTAAGCGTCTAAAATGCGATTCAGCTTTTTGAAATCGTTCTGGTATTTCGCGAACAGGGAACGGGCCAGGACGTCGCGCAACAACAGCACAATTCCCACGACTTCGTGGGTCTCGACTCCTCGTGGAATGATGCGTTCCGAAAGGTTTCGAGCGTAAGCTTGCAGTGCTTCGAAGGCTTCGGTTTCCAGCGCCTCCACGTAACTGTCGTAGACGGAGGTTGCTTCTGCGAAGATCTCTTCCTTGGTCATCGCAGTGAGCAGGCGCGTCTCGGTGATGCGCACCACCCATTCTTCGCGTAATTGCGTTCGATTCTGCCGTAGGTGCGCTACCAGTTCTCGAAGAAGCTCGGATGGTTCTTCATTTCGCTTTGGTTCGAGGGGTGCGGACGTGCCATCTCGCTTCGGCATGAAGATTTTCTCCCCGGCGCGAACAAGCCCTATTCCGACTCCATCCGCGGCCTTAATTTGCAGGAAACTTCATAGGAAATACCATCGGAGACCCGCATTCTCAATCAAGTAGACTCCCGTAAAGAGCCTCAGGTAAAGACCTTAGTTGCAGGCAAGATCAGTTGCCTTTCTTTTTCTTACAGATTTGGCAAGGTTCAGGTGTCGGTTCGATTCCGATAGGCCGTTCCATAAATTCAAGCCCCCATAAAATGAACTCCCGGGACGCGCAAGCGCCATCGAGCAGGCGCAGTTCTCGCCTGTTTCTGTCACTTCCAATGGCATATTCATTTGAGGAGATGCGCAGGCCTATGCGCTGGCCGCCTTGGCCCTCGTGCGGTGCCGCAATCGCGTGAACTCGAGTTGACGATTGTGTTTGTCCAGTGGCGGCTCGTGGGTCCAGGTCATGGCCTCGGACAAATAGGGATACTCGCGGCCACACTCCACGCACCAGGCGCGGAAAAAAGGGCGTTCTTCGGCGAATCCGCTGCCAGCCGCCGAGGGTGCCGCAGTTGCCGAAGTGTTCAGTGGCTCTGCGTAA
>Ga0207119_1053_pt1 | contig 18319 bp, 15 predicted proteins | sample Alteio_BWMinHeat_43_FD_153505 | JGI IMG/M metagenome (GOLD analysis project Ga0207119, IMG submission 153505) | Enriched cells from forest soil in Barre Woods Harvard Forest LTER site, Petersham, Massachusetts, United States -... | ecosystem: Environmental > Terrestrial > Soil > Temperate forest >... | reverse complement strand
AGCGTCGAGCAGGCGCGCGTCTGGTTTTGGGGTCCGGTCAGCCGAAGGTTTCGGCTTGCCGGCCCGACGCACTATGGATTTCTTTTTTGACGGAGTGCGCATCATGCCGCCGAAAGGGCCGCGTGCGCGGCGGAAAGCGGTTCGCGCAGGACGCGAGTGCCGGGAACAGTGGCCACGCCAAGGTCCGAAGTTTCCGCGGCGTGGGATGCAAGCAAAAGCGCATCCGGGGATGTGCCGCCAACAATGCGCACTTCGCGCACGCCGCCTTCGATGGCGCGCTTGGCGGCTTCCAGCTTCAGCACCATGCCGCCGGAAACGACGCGGGACTGGACGAGCCGTTCGATTTCTTCGCAAGTGACCGCGGAAAGAACTTTTTCGCCGTCGAGAACGCCGGCAACGTCCGTGAGATAGATCAGTTGATCGGCGCCGAGATATTCGGCGCAGGCCGCAGCCATGTGATCGGCATTGATGTTGTAGAGCTCGTTGTCCGGCCCCATTCCGAGGCACGGCGCGACGGGAAGCAAACCCCCTTGCCAGAGGGACTGGATGAATTGGGAATTCAATCCGGTGAGGTAGCCGACGAAGCCCAGGCTGCCTTCCACTTCGTTATGCACCATGGGCTCGGCATTGAAGCAGTGAGAATCGGCTGCGGAAATTCCGATGGCGGGCTGTCCTTCGGCGGAGATGGCGGCGACGAGTCTCTTGTTGAGCAAACCTGCAAAGACCATTACGGCGACGTCGCGCGTTTCGCGGTCAGTGACGCGAAGGCCGGCGACAAACTTGCTCTCGATGGCCATGCGCTGGAGCGTGGCGGTGAAAAGACGGCCGCCGCCATGCACGATGAGAATCTCGTGGCCTTCCCGTGCAAGCGCCGCCACTTGTCGCGCCAGAGAGCGGACAGTGGCGTCGTCTTCGAGCAATGCACCTGCGAACTTGATGACTTTTCTCATTGAAGTGATATGTGCTCCTCAATTCCCAGCATGTGATTGAAATTCTGCACAGCCTGCCCGGCGGCGCCTTTTCCAAGATTGTCCAGACAGGAAACGATGATCAGGCGGCGTCCGGATTTGTCCAGAGCAAAACCGATATCGCAGAAATTGGTGTGGGCGACATGCTGCAATTCCGGAAGTGTGCCGGCAGGCCAAATGCGAACCATTTTGCGCCCGGCGTAAAACTTCCGATAGAGAGCTTCGATGTCTGCGGCCGTTCGCGGCGCATCGAGCGTGACGTAAATGGTGGAAAGGATGCCGCGGGCGAGCGGCAAAAGATGCGTCGAAAAGACGACCCGGTCTTCGCTCAGGCCGGTGTGTTCGAGAATTTCAGGCGTGTGGCGGTGGGTGAAGAGGTTGTAGGCCTTGAAATTTTCGTCCACCTCGACGAAGTGGAGATCACGGCGAGGATCCTTGCCAGCGCCGGTGGCGCCGGATTTGCAGTCGCAGACGACGTTAGTGTTCGAGGCAATCCATCCTTCTTCCGTGAGGGGCCGCAAAGCCAGGATCACGCTGGTGGCATAGCAGCCGGGATTGGCGACCAAGCGCGCCTTGGCAATTTCATTCGAATAGATTTCTGGAACGCCGTAGGCGGCTTCGGCGAGCCAATTTGTGTGCGGAGCGGGCAGTTTGTACCAGGACGTGAATGTGTCCGCGGAGCGGAAGCGAAAGGCGCCGCTCAGATCCACGATGCGGAGGCCTGCGTCGAGCAGGGCTGGCGCGATTTCCGCCGAAACTTCATGCGGCGTGGCGAGAAACGCGGTGCCCGCACGGCTGGAGGCAATAGCGTCCACGGAAAGCGGGCGGAGGGGAGCTTCGCCCCAGCCGCGGAATTGGGGAAAGAGTTCCGCGAGGCATTTCGCGCCGTTGGTTTCGCGTACGTAAAAGACCGGAGGCGGAAGCTCGGGATGACGCAGAAGGATGCGCGCCAGCTCAAGACCGGTGTAACCGGTCACACCTACGACGGCGACGCTGCGAGGGTCTCTCATTTCACCAGGTCTTCGATCTTTTTGCGGAGGGAGAGACAGGTTTTCTTGTTCGGCGTAATGATGAGGACGGTGTCGTCGCCAGCGATGGTGCCGGCGATTTCCGGGAACTTGGCGCCGTCCACAGCGGCGGCGAGCGGCTGTGCACCGCTGGGAGGAGTTTTCAGTACGAGCATATTTTCCGCAGGGCGGATGTCGAGAAGAAATTCGCCGAGCGCGCGCGCCAGGGGAGGAAGTGGCGCGGGCTCTTCCGGGAGCGCAGCGGCAGTCTTGTAGCCGTCGTGAGTTTTCACGAGGCGAAGCTCCTGCAGATCGCGCGAAAGGGTGGCCTGGGTGACGCGAAGCTTCTGGGTGGCCAAGCGGCGGCGCAGCTCTTCCTGGTTGGCGATGCGCTGGCCGGTGACCAAGCGGAGGATTTGACCGTGACGAAATGTTTTGCCGATGCTCATCGTTTGCCGAACCTGAATCCCTATGTATTTTTATACAGGCAAATGCATACTCATGTCAAACAGTTTTTGGGGAAATTCGGCGGGCGCGTGCCGCGGGGGAGCGAGACTCGAAAGAGGCCACCCATGTAAGATTCGCAGCACGCGCCCGGCAAATGCTGGATTTTCCGCGCGGGCGATGTAACCTATCGTGCAGCGATACGGACCCCATGGGAACAGGCTGCCAAATTGCGGGCTGCAAGAACGACATGCCGCCGGCGCTCGCCGAGCACCGGTTGTGCGTGCTGCATTACACGCTTTCGCTGGAAACGAGCTGCGCGGAAATGCGGCGCGAAACGGCGCTGGGCAATGCGCCGCAAGAGCGGCAGCGAGAGATCATGAAGTTCATTACCGAGCATGGGGAGCGGCTGGCGCGCGTGGCGACGAGCGGGCTGCACCTGACGGATGACCTGAAAGCGCGGATACTGAGCACATTTTTGACTCTGATGAATCTGCGGGAAAATCTGGACCGGGCGAATATGCGAAGTTCGTTCGGGCGCTCGGGGCACTTACCTCGTTGAGTTAACAAACCGCCTCAACTATTCCAACGCCACAATTTGATTTGCTCGCCTACAGTCGTCTTATGGAGACCAACAAGCTCAAGAGCCGATGTAGCGGGCGTAGAAAGAGCGCGCGACGGCGGGATCTTTGGTGCCCTTGAGGATGGCGCGGCCGTCGGCGAAGACAGTCATTTCGTATGGGGCGATACGAAAACGAAGCAGAAAATCATTCTGGCGCACGTCTTCGACGATGGCCGCCAAGCGCACGCCGAGAGCGCTGAGGTTCAGGGAGCGAGTGCGTTCGTGAATCTGGACAGAATCGCGTCCGCACATGGTGATGTGCGGCTGCGCCTCCCCTTCGAGATAGGGAAACTCGCGCTTGGCGCAGGTGCGGCACTCCGGATTGCGTTCGACGCGGATGGATTGCAGGTGGCCGCTCCATACATCGCAGGAAAGCAGGCGGCCATGAAGAGCTTCGGGGCGGCCAGATAGAAATTTCAAGGCTTCGGCAACTTCCAGCGAGGCAATCAGATTGACGATAGGTCCGAGCACGCCGATAGTGTCGCAGGTTTCTTCGAGGCCGCCGGCGTTGGCGCCGGTCTCGAGCAGACATGCGAGGCATGCCGTTACCCCGGGCCGAATGGCCATGGTCAGACCGTAGGTGGCGACGGCGGCGGCATAGATCCACGGCAGCCCGGACTTCACGGCGAAGTCATTGATGAGGAAGCGTGATTCGAAATTGTCTGTGCCATCGAGAAGAAGATCCACGCCACCGAGGAGTTCTTGCGCGTTTCCGGAGCTGAGATCGGCGACGATGCCTTCCACGGAGACAGAAGAATTGATGGAGCGCAGCTTGCGCTCGGCTGCAACGGCTTTGGGTAGGGCGTCGAGGGCATCCGCTTCGTCGAAGAGCGTCTGGCGCTGGAGGTTCGAGGGTTCCACGAAATCGCGATCGATGATGCGGAGGTAACCGGCTCCGGCGCGCACGAGAAGGCTGGCTGCCGCGGCGCCAATCGCGCCGCAGCCGACGATCGCCGCGCGCGAGGCAAGCAGGCGCTGCTGGCCTTCCACGCCGATCCCGGCGAACAGCATCTGGCGCGAATATTTTTCCTGGAGAGGACTAGTCACAAGCAATGCAGCCCTGTCAGGCGCAGTGCAAGCGCCTGATAAACTAACATCATAGCCCCAAAGTGCACAGGCCGGGCAACGCCGCTGTGCTACCCTTCGTCTGAGCGATTGGACGCATGAAATTGAGCTGGTTTGATGGGATGCGAGGCATGGCCGCACTCGCGCTCCTGACCGGAGCTGCGCTGACGCACGCCCAAACACAGCAGGATTCGAATTCGACAGGCGCGGCTGCGGAACCCAATGTGGTGACCATCCGCATCGTGAAGGAAGACGGCCATGTTCTTTCCGAAGGGCCAAGAGGAATCGCGGTGGAAACGGGGAAACCACTGGATCGCGGAAAAGTGGCAGAGAGTTTGCGGGCGCTGTATCGAACGGGAGATTACGCGGATTTACAAGCGGTGGTGACGCCCATTGCCGGCGGAGTACGGCTGGATTTCGTTGTGCGAGAGAATCTGTTTTTCAACCAGGTGCGAATTGAGGGACTGGCGGCTCCTCCGACGGACTCCTCGGCGGCAGCGGCCATGCAGATCGGACTTGGACAACCGTTCCGGCAGGCTACGGTCACGGAAGCGCTGGAGCGGTTGCGGGAAACGCTTCGTGAGGAGGGGTTGTACCAGGCGGAGGTTTCCGCGGAAACGGTGCCGCATTCGGGGACGCACCAAATGGACATTGTTGTCCACGTAAAACCTGGCCCGCGAGCGCATGTGGGCGTCATTCACCTCAAGAACGAGACGGAATTCCGAGATACCGAGTTGCTGTCGAAGCTGAAGATAAAAAAAGGCCGGGAGATCACCACGGCATGGCTGCAGCGCGGGACGGACCGCATCCGGAAATTTCTGGTGAAGAGGGGACATCTGAGCGCGCGGGCTTCGATGCGTCGCGGCGAATACGATGCCGCGAAGAACACGGTGCCGCTGGACCTGGAGGTGACGGAGGGGCCGCGCGTTCAAGTGACGGTGACGGGCGCGAAATTTGCAGGGGGCGAGCTCAAACGGCTGATACCGATTTACCAGGAAGGTGCGGTAGATGTGGACCTACTGGAAGAAGGGAAACGGAACCTTCTGGAGCGGCTCGAGCGGCAGGGATATTTTGATGCCAAGGTGGATTACAAGACAGATATCCATGAGGTGAAGCAGAAAGGAAGCATCCGGCAAGGCACGGAGGAGATCATCACGTATGCAGTGCAGCGCGGTGAACGGCACAAGCTCATGGGCATCGAGATCACCGGGAACCAATACTTCGATACGGAATTATTGCGGAGCCGGCTGCAAATCTTCGGGGGCGCGTTTGCTTCACCCGGACGATTCAGCCGGCGGCTCGTCGAATCGGACGCGCAATCGATGCGCAGCCTGTATCAGGCGAACGGATTCCTGGACGCGAAGGTCGCGCAGCAGATCGAAGACGACTACAAAGGCAAAGAAGGCGATTTATACATTCGATTCAAGATCGAGGAAGGAAAGCAGACGCGCGTGGCATCGCTTGCGATCGAGGGCATCCATGCGTTTACCGAAGGAGAGCTTCTGGGTGTCATCGGTTCTTCGCCGGGGCAACCGTATTCGGATTTCGGGGTCACGACCGACCGGGACAACATCCTGGCGCTGTATTTCAACGAAGGATTTCCCGAAGCGAGCTTTACGGCAACAGCCGAACGTGTGGCGGACGAAGCAAGCCCTGACAACGGCGCACACGAGGGTCCATCCAGGGAGAAAAACGGAAACGAGAAGAAAGTCGCGAAGTCCGAGGTGGAGCAAGCCCCGCCCGTTCGCCTGGTGTATCGCATTCAGGAAGGCCCGCAGACGCGCGTGCGGCGAGTTCTTCTGAGCGGTTATAAACACACGCGGCCGAGCGTGATCCGACGGGAGATCCACATCAAGGTGAACGAACCGTTACGCGAAGGCGATGTCGTGGAAGCGCAGAGGCGCTTGTACAACCTGGGGGTCTTCAACCGGGTCACGATTGAGCCGCAGAACTCGAGCGGGACGGATCCGGATAAAGATATCGCCGTGCTGGTCGAGGAAGCAAAGCGGTTCACGATTTCGTACGGCGGGGGATTCGAAGTCCAGCGGCTGGCGAGCACCACGGACCCGACGGGTGGACAAGTGCAGGCGGCGCCCCGGGGAATCCTGGAGGTCAGCAAGCTGAATCTCACCGGGCGCGCGGATTCGCTGTCTTTCAAACTGCGGGGGAGCACGATTGAAGACCGCGCACTGCTTGGCTATTCCATCCCGAATACGTTTGGGAATCCGCACTTCAGTTTTCAGGCCACCACGTACACGGAGAAGACGCAGGACATCAATACGTTTACCGCAAGGCGCTACGAGGGTTCGGTGCAGCTTACGGAGCAAGTGACGCCGCGGACGACACTTTTATACCGCTATACGTTTCGGAAGGTGCTGGTATCGAACCTGAATGCGCACGTTCAGCCCGAGGAAATTCCCCTGTTCGAACAGCCGACGCTGGTTTCCGGATTTGGAGTGACGTGGTTCCGCGATACGCGTGACAATCCAGCGGATGCCAGCAAGGGGAGTTTCAACAGCGCTGAATTCGGCGACGCGGATACCGTCCTGGGTTCCAGCGCCAGCTTCCTGCGGGTCCTGGTACAGAATTCAACGTACTATCCGATCAAACGGCGATTTAGTTTTGCGCGATCGGTCCGCTTTGGAGTTCTGGTGCCTTACAAGGATACTGTTTCCCTGAGTTTTCCGGCACCCGCGCCGGGAGCGTGCCTTCCGGGGGCGAAGTCTACCGCACCGCTGCCGACCATCATTCCGTTGCCGGAACGATTATTTGGCGGAGGAGGCACATCGCTGCGAGGGTTCGGGCTCAATCAGGCAGGGCCGCGCGATCCCTGCACGGGGTTCCCCGTCGGAGGACAGGCATTACTGGTGCTCAATCAGGAATTCCGTTTTCCGATGCGCTTGCCGTTTGTGGGAACGTCGCTGGGCGGCGCCATTTTCTATGACGGAGGAAACGTCTACAGCCGGCTGAGCCAGATCACTTTCCGCGCGACGCTGCCGAGTCCCACGTTCGCGCTGCAAAATCCAGCGCTGCCGCTGAGCTCGACGAACCTGCCGATGTGCGTTACAAACTGCACCAACGAGCTCGATTATTTTGCGCACACGGTAGGTATCGGCGTGCGATACAAGACCCCCGTGGGACCGATCCGCGTGGATCTGGGATATCAGATCAATCGACCGACATTCGTGATTCCCATTCCTTGCCCGGGCAACACACCCACTTGCGTGACGGGGTCGCTCGGCCAACAAGGCACGCGACTCACCGGATTTCAAATCTTTTTCAACTTAGGAGCGACGTTCTGATGCGGCGCCTCTTCGTGCTCGTCTTTTTTGGCGCTCTGCTCGCGAACGCCGGCATTCCCGTGGCCGCGCAGGAGGCCGTGGACCGGATCGCCGCTCGCGTGGAAAACGACATCATTCTCTATAGCGATATTCGAACGCTCAGCCGCTATCAACAGCTTGTCGACGGAAAATCGGAAAGCGATGCGCAGATCCTTGACCGGCTGATTGACCAGTGGATTGTGCGAACGGAAGCGGAAGTGGCGAGGTTCCCCTCGCCGTCGGAGACGGAGATTCAACGAGGCGTAGAACGCCTGCAAAAATCGTTCGCGTCCGCGGAAGAATACGAAGCCCGAAAAAAACAGAACGGTTTGAGCGATGCCGAGATTCGCGGCATAACGGCCTCGCAAATGTACCTGAGCGACTATCTTGATTCTCGTTTTCGGCCCGCGGTGCAGATTGATCCAAAGACGATCGCGGATTTTTACCAGAAGTCGGTTGTGCCGCAGGCCAAGGCCCGCGGGCAAGAGCCGCCGCCGCTGGACACCGCGCGCGATGACATCCAGGAAGCCCTGGTGCAGCGGGGAATCAATGATGAGGCCGACCGATGGCTCATTGAGAGCCGGGCGCGGCTGCACATCGAGAAACTTATGGACCTGGGGGCGAAATGAAGCGCGAGACGCGCCACCCAATCTGGAACTGGATTATCCACACGCCGTGGGTGCTGACGGTGATCGCGATTTTGTCCGTCATTGTTTTTTTTGGAAGCGGCGCGGGAAATCCGCTGCTCAGCCGGTTGATCGTGAGGCGGTTGCAGTCCATGACGGGCGGCAAGGTCGAATTCCGCGCATTGTCGGTCCAATGGATGTCCATGCGCGTCACGATCAAGGGGTTAGTGATCCACGGAAAGGAGTCCGCTGGAACGGAGCCTCTTCTTACCGCGAACGAGGTGGAAGCGCGGCTGCGGGTTGATTCGTTTTGGGGCCGCAAGGTTTCGCTGGAGGAGCTCTTCCTCCGGGAACCGCATCTGCACATCCGCGTGGACAAAACGGGAAGAACGAACGTACCCACGCCGCCAAGGTCCTCGAATAAACCAGTTCGCGACACACTCTTCGCGTTAAACATCCAGCGCCTGCAGATCGAGGACGGCTGGATCTTCTACAACGATGTAATGGCGCCGCTCGTGGTGAAGGGCGGCGAATTGAAACTTTCTCTTGATGCCGGAGGCACGACGGAGCATCCGCTGTACGTTGGCAGTCTCGAGTGGCAGACGGTGCAGTTCACCTCGAAACCGTTCCAGCCCCTGCCTGTCAGCCTGTCGGCGAAATTCACCTTTTGGCGCGATGGGTTCACGCTGGAGCAGGGGATGCTCAACGCCGGGCGCTCGCATCTCGATGCGCAAGCGGAAATGAGCAATTTCGCCAAGCCGCAGTGGAATTTCCGCTACCGTGGATGGACGGAGCTGCTCGATTTTCGCGAAACCTTGCGCAACCCATTGGTGCCCACGGGGCGGGTGGACTTCCGTGGCGAGGGTCAATTGGCGGACGGCAAGTATAAAGGCAGCGGGACCTACTCCGGTTACAACATCGCATTGCCCTACACGGAATTTCACACGACTGGGTTGACGAGCCACGGCAGCTACAAGATCGACAATCGGGGTCTTGAAATTCCGGATTTTTTTGCCGGCGCGTTTGGCGGCAGCGTGACCGGGCGCGTGACCATGCGCTTCGACGGGCTGCAATTCCGCGCGGACACGCATGTGCAAAATACCCGGCTGTCCGGAGTCTTGCCGGCAATCGAGCATCGCGGCTTTCCCATCGACGAACTGCATTGGGATGCGATGATGACGGCGGACACCGTCGAGACCTGGACTGGCGCCTTCGAGCATTTTGAGATTTCCGTTAAGACGGCTTGGAATCCTCCCGAGCAAACCGCGGAACGCCACCAGCCGGTGAGCGCGGCATGGAAGTTCAGTTACCGTTTCGATCCCAACATCCTGGCGATCCAGTCGGGGGAATTTGAAACGCCGTTGTCACACGGCACCATCGACGGAGTTCTTGCTCCGCGAAACTCCACACTGGCGATGCGGCTTGAGACTAGTGCGCTGGAAAGCTACAAAGACTTCATAGATGCGCTTCGAGGGGCCAAGCCCGGTTCCGCCGATGCTGCCACGCCGATCTCCGGTAGCGCCACGTGGGACGGCAAAATCCTGGGACCATCCGGCAAGCCCGCATTTCAAGGGCACCTGCGCGGCGAGCGGGTGCGATACGACGGGGTCTTTCTTGATTATCTCGATGGCGATCTGACGTACTCGCCGGTGCAACTGTCCCTCGCGCATGGGCACGCCCGCCGGGGCGACATGGAAACGGATGTCGATACCACGCTCTCACTGACGGACTGGAGTTTTCTGCCGGAGAATGAGTGGACCGCAGAGGTCAATTTCGAAAAAATCCCTGTTGAGAACATGCAACAGCTCATCGGCTGGTCATATCCAGTCAGCGGCAGGTTGACGGGACAATTCCACGGGCGAGGCACGCGGGCGGAACCGAGTGTTACGGGGCTATTTGATCTGGCGGATGCCAATGTCTATGGGCTTGTGTTCAATCGCTTGCGCGGGCAGCTGAATATGCAGCCTGACGAGGTGCGCATCGCCGACGCCGAGCTGCGTTTTTTCCCGCCTGGAAAGGAAAGCGGCCGCGGAGCGGGAATCATCACCGGTTCCGCGGGATATCGCTTCGCGGATCAAACGATTACCGCCGAGCTCGCGGGGGCGGCGCTACCACTGGAGAATTTCGAGAAACTACAGTCGGCACGTTTTCCCGTTGGCGGACAGGTCAGCTTTAGGCTAAAGGCGAGCGGTCCGCTTCGAGCGCCCATCGGTGACGGAACCGCGCGCGTCGTTGACTTACGGGTCGGGCAAGTGGTGATCGGCAGCTTCGTTGCCAGTTTGAATTCAGACGGACATACGGCGCATCTCGAACTGGGTTCGTCGATGAGTACCGGAGAGATTTCGGGCGGGTACACCCTAGGACTAGCCGATCCTTATCCGCTGAGCGGAAAGGTATCCATCAAAAATATGAACCTGGATCCTTTTCTGTTGACCGCGATGCATCTGGGCAAACTCGATGGCCACGCGAACGCGGACGGAGACATTTCGTTGAACGGATCGTTGAAGCATCCGGAAAGCATCGTCATAGATGCAAAGCTGTCGCGGCTGGCGTTGAATTACGCGAACGTGCGGCTGGAAAACACGGGCCCCGTCCATCTGCGGTCTTCGAAAGACAGCCTGGAGATCGATCCCGCGACGTTGCGGGGAACGGACACGAATCTGAACATCGAGGGATCGGTACGGTTCACCGGGAAAGGCAGCCTCAATTTGCGTTTGAACGGCGCCGTGGACCTGCGGCTGATCAGCGGATTTGCGCCGGATTTTGATGCGCGTGGCCCCGCGCAAATCAATGCGTCGTTCGAAGGCACGCTGGACCGCCCGCGCATCACGGGCCGTGTGCACATTGAGAATGCTTCTGTTCGCGAGGCAGACTTTCCGACGGGTCTCAGCGCCATCCAAGGAGACATCGTCTTCGATGCCACGCGACTCTATTTTGAGAATGTGAGCGCCGAGGCTGGCGGCGGGAAACTGCAACTTTCCGGCGGCGTGAACTACGCGGAAAGCCCGCTGCGCTACGACGTTACGTTGCACAGCGACCGCTTGCGAATCCGGTATCCCGTAGGCATGAGCTGGCTCGTCGGAGGCTCGCTGCGGCTGACGGGAACGCCGACGGCCGGCGTCCTTTCCGGCAGAGTGACGATTGACCGGGTTACGCTGACGCAGGGCCTGGAGGTTGCGGGCATGCTGGTATCCGCAAAAGAAGGCATCACCGGACCGTCGACGTCGTCACCGTTTCTGCGGAACCTGCAATTCGACGTCGAAGCGGTCTCCGTACCGGATGCGCGCATGGAATGGCCCGGCGCCGGACTCCAGGCCGAAGCCAATCTGCGTGTGCGTGGAACCTGGGAGCATCCCATCCTCTTGGGGCACATCCACATTCTCTCGGGCGATTTGTACTTCGCGGGGAACCGCTATCGCGTAACGCGAGGAGACTTGAACTTCGCGAATCCTTTCCGCCTCGATCCGGTTGTCAACGTGGAAGCCACCACGAACATTCAGCAGTACGAAATCACCCTGAATTTTAACGGACCAGCGAGCAAGCTGACGCTAGCTTATCGCTCCGATCCGCCTCTCCCCGCGAATGACATCATTACTTTGCTGGCGCTGGGCCAAACCAGCTCCGAGTCCACGGCGCGCAGTGGCGGCGCATCCCAAAGCAACACAGCGGGTGCATCGGCAATTCTGTCGGAAGCCATATCCAGTCAATTTGGAGGAAGAGTGGAGCGGCTATTTGGGATTACGAGATTCCGGGTGGATCCAGGCCTGACCACTCTGGGATCAAGCACATCCAGCCAGAACGCAGCGGCACGCGTCACCGTCGAGCAACAGATCGCGCGGAACCTGACCATCACCTATGTATCGAATGTGGGCTCGACGCAAGAGCAGGTCATCCAGGTGGAGTACAACGTGGACCGGAACGTGTCTATCGTAGGATTGCGGGACTATAACGGCACATTTGGTATTGACATAAAAATAAAAAAGCGCTTCTAGTGACAAGGAAGCGCTTTTCAAATAGAAGTTCGGACTATTGTGGAGCTTGCTGTTGCGCGGCCTGCTGCGGAGGTTGCTGTCCCTGGCCAGCCTGCTGCCCGCGGCGTTGCTGCCAGCGACCTTGCCCTTGACCCTGGCCGTTCCCGAGCCGGGCGGATTGCCCAATCTCCGGGCTTTGCATCTTTACTTCCGTCAGGGCTTCCCGGGCCGCTTTAGCGCTGGCCGCGCGGGTGGCCGCCTGGATTTCGCGGCTGATCTTGGGGTTTTCCGCGGCAACTTTTTGGCCTAGCGGCGATCCATAAAATTGCAACAGACCCTTGATTTCGTCTTCCGTGTAGTGCTTATCGTAAATTCCCACGAGCTGCTCGGTCACCTGGTCCACATCAAACTTCTTCTGGTAGATGGCGGCGAAGGTATTCACGAAAGCCTGGCCTTTGTCGTTGTTGGGAACGGTGGCGAGCAGTTTTTCCCGCGCCTGTTCGACGGAGGTGTTTTCACCATCCTGCACGAGATCGCGCGCGCCGAGGAGTTCCATGAGCGAGCGAATATCCGTTTCCTTTACGGGGTCTATCGACGGCGTCGGCGCCGATGCGGCGTTTACCTGAGCAGCAGCCGTGCTCTGCGGTGAAGCCTGGACGGGATTCTGCGAAGCACCCTGAATGACGAGGAAGAAGGTACCGACGTAAATGATGACCAATGCCAGAACCGCTTTCATGACTGCCTCCGTGGCCCATGATTCGTGTCTTCGCCACGTCTGCTATTTTAGAAAAGTAATCGCCGCCGCGCGTGGCCCTCGTGGGACAGGCATGTTCCGTCGTCCACTGGCCTTCCGTTCAGGTGAGAAGAGGGAAGACACGAGTTGAGAACGGGATTGGAAATGCTGGGCTTGGATTTTGCACAGCTTGCACTTCGTCCTGGTAGCACGCAATTGGGTAAGAGTCTCTGGCCTTCAAAGAAGTGGCACGAGGTAGTCGTCTGGCAATTTTCCCCGGCTCGCGACGAAGATGCAACGAATGGGATGTTGCTTCTTCCCTGTCGCACCCATGCCATTCCAACGAAACTGAAAATCCGGGTGAGCGGGAGGGATTTTTGGGGCGTAGATGAATTCGAAGCCTACCTTTCGGAGAATCATTACCACGTAACTGGGACTTGGCCGTCCTCCCAGGCCGGTGAGTGCCTGGTCTGCCGAGGTATCTTCTTGCCCCATGCGCAGGATCGGCAGGACGTGATCGCAGACCTGTGTCTCCAGTAGAAGCATCTGCCTACAGACGGAGGCCATGTTGCGCAAAGCAGGTACGGGGCTCTCCAGGTGATAGAGGAGGCCGTAGCAAAAGACAACGTCAAACATTCCCAGGGTGGTGAGCGCCTCGGATTGAACATCGCAGACCGCGGACTTTAGACCAGGATACAACTCGCGCATGCGATCTATATTGGTCTGCCGGCCATCCGTGCAGGTCACATCGCATCCAAGTTTCACAAAATACTGCGCCAGGTGGCCGACACCGGCTCCAACGTCCAGAACTTTGCGGCCCTTGAGAGGCAGTCCGAGCTTATCCAAGTGGTCCATTCGGGCGCGACTGATGTCCAGCGTCGTAGGTTGATCAAAGATGGTTGCATCCCGATTCGAGTCGGGTGCCGGCGTGAGATAGCCCAGTTCGACTGGATAAGGCTTCTTGGCGCGAAGAGTGGAGCGGATTCCAGTGGACCACAATAGCCGGGAGAGAGCGCTCATCAGAGTATGCGGACCTCGTTTGGCACGGGGCGAGTGGCATTCTGCTCGCATTCACTATGTAATACAAGGATAAAAATATCACATATGATAATAGAGCGGATGTTCCAGAGCGGTACAGCCGTGATCTCATATTCTTCAGTCGCCTCAAACAGAAGCTGCCTGGCACCGACGAGGAGGCGGTTTTTAGTTGCAGTCCTTTGGACGCTTGCCGCGGGCAAACTGCCCAGCGAGTTGTTCATGAGTGGCCGAGATTGTTCGGCCAGTTAGGAACATGGCTTCCACTCTGTTAGGATGCCGCGCCATGGCGGATTCCCCTGTTCCACATGAAACATTGCTCGCTACGGCGGAGGCTGCCGCGGTTGTCGAGCGAGAAGCCGGCCTTCGCCGCAATCTGACGCCGGCGCAACTGGCCATGATCGGGATCGGCAGCACCATCGGGACGGGATTGTTCCTGGGAAGCGCCATCTCCGTGAAGCTTGCCGGACCGGGCGTGATTCTGAGCTTCATTGGCGGAGCGTGCATCGCGCTGACGATGATGTGGGCGCTTGCTGAGATGGCGGCAGCTCACCCGGCAGCGGGAACCTTTGGACTCTACGCGGAGATGTACCTCCATCCTTGGGCGGGATTTGCTGTGCGCTTGACCTATTGGCTGTGCATGATGGTCGTAGTGGGAAGTGAAGTTGTGGCCGCGTCAATCTATTGCAGCTTTTGGTTTCCGGCAACTCCATCGTGGGTCTGGATTGGCTTGTTCTCGCTGGTGATTCTTTATGTCAATACCATGAGCATCGGAAACCTTGGATCGTTCGAGTATCTTCTCTCATTGTTTAAGGTAGTCGTGATCGTAGTTTTCCTGATTCTGGGGACCGCACTGATCACCGGCGTGGGTTTTCCAAAGATTGGTTTTGCGAATTACACCGTGCATGGCGGCTTTCTTCCCAATGGATGGAAAGGGGTGGGATTGGGCGTTATTTTGGGGCTTTTCAGTTTCTTTGGAATCGAAGTGGTGGGAAGCACGGCCGGGGAAGCTGCCGATCCGAAGGTAGCAGTGCCGAAAGCGTTGCGGAGAACTCTCTTTGCGCTCGTGCTTTTCTATGTAGCAGGGCTGGCGCTGGTGGTCGGGATTGTTCCATGGACGCAGATTGGGCTGGGCGAGAGTCCCTTCGTTCGCGTGTTCAAGACGGTTGGCATTCCAGGGGCCAGCCACATTATGAATCTTGCGGTGCTCACGGCGGCGCTTTCCAGCGCGGTGGCCAATTTGTATTTCGGGGCGCGGCTGGCCTTCTCGCTGGCGCGCGGCGGTTATCTACCGGCGATTCTTGGACGATTGAGCAGGAAAGGCATGCCGGTGATTGCGGTGCTGACGTCGGCGGGAGGAATGGCCGCGGCGCTGGTTCTCTCGGAACGGTTTAAAGATTCTCTATTCATTTTTATGGTGGGGCTGAGCACGTTTGGGGCGCTGTTTGCGTGGCTGATGACGTTGCTGACGCACCTTGCGTTCCGACGGTTTCACGCGCGCAACGCGCGACCTTATCTTCGGCTGGGCCCGCCGGGGCCGTGGGCATCTCTTGTGGGTTTCGCCGGCGTACTGGCTGTGCTGATTTCGACTTGGTGGGTTCCCGGATTCCGCATCACGCTGCTAGCGGGAATTCCGTGGTTAGGGTCGCTCACTTTAGGGTATTGGATCTGGGCACGCGTTAAACGGAGGTCATCGGAAGCTAGCGACTAGCAGAAAACGAAATACAGGCCTATAGCGCCTGCCATTCCTGTTGCGAAATATCGCGGCCCAGGATTCCCTCAGCTTCGTGAAGCATCAATCTAAGTTGAGGAACGGAATACTCTTCGTTGGAGGGAATTGTCAAACGATTCTGACCAAATACAAGGAACTGATGACGCGTGCCGGAGAATGGTCCGTCGAAGCCTAGTGCTCGGAGGCGGCGTATGAATTCCCGCCGCTTACAAGGTGTCCACCGGCTCACGAACGGGTTCCTTGTTTAGGTCAATGTTCCCGATGACCGGCAGAGAATGTCGAAGCTTCAGACCAAGAAGGACCCAGTCTTCCAGTGTGGATCGCAATTCTTCTTCGCAGTCCTTCAATGTGGAAGCGAAAGCCAGAACGCCCGGGCACGCAGGGATACGTCCCGAGAAGGAAGCATCCTCGAGCTTGTCGTAAATTGCCTGGTTCATCGCCAGCTCGACATACTCGCTCAGGACATATCGTTTGCTCACGGCCGCCCTCTAGCCGCATTATACAGGCTAATCTAAATTTGTTGCGAGTGTAGCGGCACAGGAAGGAGACGGCATGGATCCGCTGTTAAGGTGGCGCGGCGAGTTTCCGATTCTCGACCGTACCACCTACATGATCAGCAATTCGCTTGGCGCCATGCCCCGCGGCGTCTACGACGGGATGCGCGCGTACGCGGATTCGTGGGCGGAGCGGGGAGTTCGCGCGTGGGAAGAGGGCTGGTGGGAGTTGGCCGCCAGGGTCGGCGACAAGATCGCGCCACTGATCGGCGCGCGGGCGGGCGAGATTTCGCTGCATCAGAACGTGACGCTGACGCAGGCGGTGATTTCATCGTGCTTCGACTTCCAAGGGCCGCGCAACAAAGTGGTGATGGTAGAGCTCGAGTTTCCATCGGTTCAATACTTTTATCACGAGCAGCGCCGCCACGGGGCGCGCGTTGAAGTTGTTCCGACGCCGGATGACATTCGCATTGATCTGGACAAAGTGCTTGCGGCCATTGACGAAACCACGCTGCTTGTGCCGATTTCGCAAGTATTGTTCCGCAGCTCTTTTATTGTGGATGCCCATGCAATTATCGAGCGCGCGCATCGAGTGGGCGCGCACGTCATCCTCGATGCGTTTCAAGCCACGGGGACGATTCCGCTGGACGTACGAAGCCTTGGTGTCGATTTTGCGGTTGGCGGCGTTCTGAAGTGGTTGTGCGGCGGACCGGGCGTGGCGTACTTGTACGTCCGGGAAGATTTGCGCGCCAAGCTGCGGCCTTCGTTGACGGGCTGGATGGCGCATCGGCGCCCTTTTGAATTCGAAACCGGCGCGATCGATGCGCGCGAGGACTCTTACCGCTACCTGAACGGCACGCCGCATATTCCCGCGCTCTTTGCGTGCCAGCCCGGACTGGACATCCTCAATGAAGTTGGCATCCAAGCTATTCGCGAGAAATCCATGCGCCTGACTGCGCGTTTGATGGAAGGTGCGAAGTCCCGCGGGTGGCGCGTAAACACGCCGGAAGATGCAACGGAACGCGCTGGAACGGTTTCCGTGGAATGTCCGCATGCCTACGAGGTTTGCCGCGAACTCCTCGCGCGGGACATATTGGTGGATTATCGGCCAAAAGCCGGCGTGCGCATCTCGCCACACTTTTACAATCGTGAGGAGGAATGCGACTTTACGCTGGCACAAATGGAAGAAATTCTTAGAACGGGCGCCTGGGAAAAACATGCGGCGGCGGTTAGTCATGCGTGATGACAAGGAACTCGCGGCGAAGCGTTTGGAAATGCTGGAGAGACAGCTGCGCCGGCGGGGGATCAACGATGAAAAAGTCCTGGCAGCCATGGACGCAGTGCCACGGCATGAATTTGTGCCGGCGGAGTTTCGCGAGCGCGCGTACGAAGATGCGCCTTTGCCCATCGGCGATGGCCAAACGATTTCGCAGCCGTACATTGTTGCGGCCATGACTGCGGCGCTGCGGAACAAAGCCAGCGACCGGATTCTGGAAATCGGGACAGGGTGCGGATATCAGGCGGCAATTCTCTCGCAGCTTGGTAAGGAAGTGTTTAGCGTCGAGCGCCGGCCGAAGCTTGCCGCAGAGGCTTCAAAACGCCTGGGGGAACTGGGCTACGCGAACGTGCACGTGCACTGCGGCGACGGCTCGCTGGGCCTGCCGGAATTTGCACCATTCGACGCCATCCTTGTTGCTGCCGCCGCTCCCTCTGTGCCCAAACCCCTGCTTGCGCAACTCGCGGAAGGGGGCCGGATGATTCTTCCCGTGGGTGATGAGGAAAATCAGGTGCTGCAGCTCATCGAAAAACTAGGCAACACCATTCTCACGAACACCTTGGAAGGCTGCCGATTCGTGCCCCTGGTCGGCTACCACGGCTGGCAGAATCCGCCGCAACGATGAACCCGGCTGCTCCCGAGCTTTCCATCATCATCCCCTCGTACAATGAAGAACTGCGGCTTCCCGCGACCCTCGACCGCATTGCCTCCTATTTGCAGACAGATGGCCGCGCGGCAGAAGTTTTGGTCGTGGACGACGGCTCCAACGATCGCACGGCAGCGGTTGCAGAAGCCTTCCGCAACAAGATTGCGTTGCTGCGCGTTGTTTCAAATGGGGTAAACCGTGGCAAGGGCTACAGCGTGCGGCATGGGATGCAGGAGGCCCGCGGCCGCATTGCTCTTTTTACGGACGCGGACCTTTCGGCGCCAATCGAAGAAGCCGGCAAACTCCTCGCCGCCCTCGAAACGTATGACGTGGCCATCGGCTCCCGGGCCATGGACCGCAGCCTGATCAGCGTGCATGAA
>Ga0207119_1052_pt1 | contig 18335 bp, 18 predicted proteins | sample Alteio_BWMinHeat_43_FD_153505 | JGI IMG/M metagenome (GOLD analysis project Ga0207119, IMG submission 153505) | Enriched cells from forest soil in Barre Woods Harvard Forest LTER site, Petersham, Massachusetts, United States -... | ecosystem: Environmental > Terrestrial > Soil > Temperate forest >... | reverse complement strand
ATTAAAATTGAAGGGAATGCTGAATCTCCTTTTTCAAGGGGTGGTGTTTGTGCGGTAGGCCAGGGAACTGTACTTAGTTTATATGATAGCGGTAGAATGGCAACTGCTACAAAAGATAAAAAAGAAATTACCTGGCAAGACCTTGATAAAGAGGTTCTGGCTAAATTAAAAGGCGTTGCTGCGTCAGGCGGACAAATCAGATTGCTTACTGGTACTGTAAATAGTCCTTCTACACTAGCAGTGATAAAAGAGTTTACTACAAAATATCCTACCGCGAAACATGTATCTTATGATGCTGTTTCTTCTTCAGCATTAATTGAAGCTAACCGCCAGGCATTTGGTAAAGCGGTAATTCCTGATTATAAAATAGAATCCAGTAAAATGCTGGTAAGTTTCGGCGCTGATTTCCTGGGGACATGGATATCTCCTGTTGAATATACCAAACAATATAGCGCTGCCCGTAAAGTGGATGACAAAAAAGACATGTTATATCATGTTCAATTTGAAAGTACTCTTACACTTACAGGTTCAAATGCTGACTTAAGGGCAGTTTTAGCTCCATCACAATATGGTGATGCATTGATTAGCCTTCATAACCGAGTTGCTGAATTAGCAGGCAAGGCAAAAGCCGGTGATTCAAGCCTGGAATTGATGGGTAATTCTATTGCTCTTACAGCAAAACAATTATGGGCTAACAGAGGCAAATCAATTGTAATTACAGATTCAAATAATATAGACCACCAGTTAATCGTAGCATCTATTAATAGTATGCTTGGTAATATTGGTACTACCGTTGACCTTTCAAATCCTTCAAACCAGCGTACGGGTAGCGATAAGGATATGATTGGTTTGGTAAATGATATGAATGACAGTAAAATTGCTGCATTATTTATTTGGGATACTAATCCTTCTTACACTTATCCTGATTCTAAGAAATTTAACGACGGTGTAAAGAAAGTTGGTTTCACAGTTTCTTTTGGAGATAGAATAAATGAAACAGGAGAACAAGTACAATACATGGCTCCGGATTCTCATTTCCTTGAATCATGGGGTGATGCAGAGCCTAAAGCTGGTTATGTAAGCCTTACGCAGCCAACCATCTCTCCTATTTTCCAAACACGCCAGGCCCAGGAAAGCCTTTTGGCATGGATGGAAAAACCAATGGCTTACCACGATTATATTCAAAATCATTGGAAAGAGAATTACTTCGGTAAACAAACAGAACATAAAACTTTTGATGATTTCTGGGTTCATACATTAGAACTTGGATTCATGAAAGCACCTGCCACCACTGCATCAGCAGAATCTTTTGGAGCAGTCGCAAGTTTAGCAGCTGCTGCAGGTCGTGCAAAAGCAACTGGAACAGGAATAGAAGTAATTCTTTATGAAAAAGTCGCTATAAGGGATGGTAAAGATGCCAATAACCCATGGCTACAAGAATTACCTGATGCGATTTCAAAAATAAGCTGGGACAATTATGCACTTGTTTCCCCTAAATGGGCAGAAGAAAAGGGCTTAAATGATGAAGACGTAGTTGAAATTTCTGCCAACGGATACAAAGTAAATTTACCAATCGTCCGCCAACCTGGTCAACGTTATAATACTGTTGCCGTTGCATTTGGATACGGGAGAACCATTAGCAAAGAAGCCGGTAAAGTAGTAGCTGAGGTAAAAGGAGCTAACGCTTATCCATTTGCACAGATTGTAGGTGATAGCATTATATATGATGGTGCAACTGCTACGATTACGAATAAAAACGAAACTTATCCATTAGCATTTACTCAAACCCACCATCACATGGAAGGCCGCGATTTAATTCGCGAAACCACTCCTGAACGTATGGCAAAAGGTGATTTTGGTCAACCAGAAGAAGAACCCGGCGAAAATCATAAATTGATAAGCCTCTGGCAGGATTATCGTTTCCCGGGTCACCATTGGGGTATGGCTATTGACCTAAACGCTTGTACTGGATGTAATGCTTGTGTGGTAAGCTGTTCAGCAGAAAACAATGTAGCAGTTGTAGGCAAAGATGAAGTTCGTCGCCGTCGTGAAATGCATTGGATTAGAATTGATAGATATTATGCCCTTGGAGATACAGATAAAAATCCAAAAATGCATGATGGCTATAAAGATATTGATGCCTTAGATAAGGATAATAAAATAGATTATGAAAATGTAAAGGTTGTATTCCAGCCTCTTACATGTCAGCATTGTTCAAATGCACCATGCGAAACAGTATGCCCGGTTAATGCAATATCTCACAGTTCTGAAGGCTTAAATCAACAAGTGTATAACCGTTGCGTAGGTACTAGGTATTGTGCAAATAACTGTCCTTATAAAGTAAGGCGTTTCAACTGGTTCAAATACTTCGAAAATGATAAGTTTGACTACACTATGACTGATCCTTTAGCGAGGATGGTGTTGAACCCGGATGTAGTTGTTCGTTCTCGTGGGGTGATGGAAAAATGCTCTTTCTGTGTTCAGAGAATACAGGCAGGCAAATTAAAAGCCAAAACAGAACGTCGTGGCCTGGTTGATGGAGATGTGAAAACAGCGTGTCAGCAAACATGTCCTGCAAATGCAATTGTATTTGGTGATATGAATGATCCGAATAGTGAAATAAGCAAATTAGTAGTAAATAAAAGAGGTTACGGAATCCTTACTGATCTCAATGTGCGTCCTAATATTACGTACATGTCAAAAGTAAGATCAACCCCTGACCAATTATCGTAATTAATAAAATATAAAATCTTTCGCAGATGCATTACGAATCACCGATAAGAGATCCATGGATTGTAGGAAAAACAGACTACACAACAATCTCAAATGAAATATGTGGACCGGCAGAAGTAGCGCCTACCAAATGGTGGTATATGGGCTTTACGCTATCGGTTCTTGTATTGTTGTATGGGGCAGGTGTTCTTACTTATTACTTCTTAACAGGTGTAGGCACCTGGGGTCTTAATAAAACGATTGGTTGGGCATGGGATATCACCAACTTTGTGTGGTGGATCGGTATCGGTCACGCTGGTACGTTAATTTCAGCGATCCTTCTCATTTTCAGGCAAGAGTGGCGAAATTCAATCAACCGTTCTGCGGAAGCGATGACGATATTCGCGGTATTTTGCGCCGGTGTTTTCCCTGTATTGCACATGGGTCGTGTATGGGACGGTTTCTGGGTACTCCCACTTCCAAATGACTTAGGCCCACTTTGGCCAAACTTTAACTCAGCATTACTTTGGGACGTTTTCGCGATCAGTACATATCTTACCGTTTCTGTAGTATTCTGGTATACAGGTATCATTCCTGATCTTGCAACATTAAGAGACCGCTCAACTGCAAAACTTAGAAAATTCACTTTGAATTTCTTCAGTTTTGGATGGAATGGATCTGTAAGACATTGGAATCGTTTTGAATTGGTTTCGTTAATCCTTGCGGGTATTTCTACTCCCCTTGTATTATCGGTTCACACTATTGTAAGTTTTGACTTCGCCACTTCAGTTATACCTGGCTGGCATACTACGATATTCCCTCCTTATTTCGTTGCGGGAGCTATTTTCTCAGGGTTTGCTATGGTGCTTTCCCTTATGATCATTGCTCGTAAAGTAATGGGACTTGAAAAATATATTACCATCGGCCACATTGAAGCAATGGCAAAGATCATTACCCTTACCGGTTCCATGGTTGGTATTGCTTATGGTACTGAGTTCTTTATAGCATGGTATTCCGGCGATCCATTTGAGCAATTCGCATTTATCAACAGGGCATTTGGACCGTATGCTTGGGCGTATTGGATTATGATTAGCTGCAATGTAATTTCACCTCAGCTTTTCTGGTTCCGCAAACTAAGAAGAGACCCTACTTTTGTATGGATACTTGCAGTATTCGTAAACATAGGTATGTGGTTTGAGCGATTTGTAATTATTGTTATATCATTGCACAGAGATTTCTTACCATCATCATGGGCTATGTATCATCCTACATGGGTGGAAATAAGTATTTATTTGATGACTTTCGGTCTATTCATGTCTTGCTTCTTATTGTTTGCAAAATATCTACCGGTTGTAGCAATTGCGGAAGTTAAAGCAATATTAAAATCGACCCGAGGTGGCAAACCAGAAGAAGCGATGATTGGACGTGGTAAACAAGATTACGATCCTGAATTAGCATACAGATTAGTGATGGCGGCAAAAGTAAATGGAAATGGGCATGGCCATGCAATTGCTGATCATGATAGCAATCCGGGTGAAGAAGGATTTGTAGATCCATTAGAACAAGGTGGAGGAGATAACGAATAGTTCATTTATTATTATTAAGATTTACATACATATAACCGTATGATTAAAGTAAAAAGGACCAATAGTATAATCGCAATTTTTGAAGATGATGATCTTCTAAAAAGCGCTATACGTGCGGGCAATGAAAAGGGTTTTAAAGTTTTAGATTGCTTCACCCCTTTTCCCGTGCACGGTATCGAAAAACTTTTAGGAATAAAGCGATCAAATCTTGCAGTTGCAGGCTTCGTATTTGGCTGTATTGGTTTTTGCGTAGCCATGACTATGATGACCTATGACATGAGAGTTGACTGGCCTGAAGATATTGGAGGCAAGCCAACATGGCCGTTAACTTCATTTATTCCTATCCTTTTTGAGTGGAGCGTATTGTTTGCAGCTTTGGGTATGACATTTACCTTTTTCTGGATAAGTGGAATGTTCCCGGGTGCTGAACCTGTACTATATGATATACGCCAGACTGATGACCGGTTTGTATTGATCTACGATGAAGCTAACCGTGGTGAAGAAATAAAAGAAACCATGCGTGCAAACGGAGTGGTTGAAGTAAGAAACGACGAATTTATTTCACACAATTTCCCAGGGCCTGTTCCATTAATTTTGAAGAAATAAGATGAAGAAAATATATCCAATAATGGCACTTTCAGCGGTAGGTATAGGAGTACTTGCTGTATGTTATCTCGTTTTAAGACTTTTTATGTATGGCTTAAGTCATGACAGAAGCCCTGGTTCGGGAAATTATGATCCAAATAATCCCGGATATGAATATGCTCCGGAAGGTGATATGTATCATTCTATTCCTTATGACGCACAAACTGAGTATTATGAGGATGATAACCACTTTAATACTAACAAGTATAATACATTTGGCATGACTATGCGTATTCCTGTAGAAGGAACAGTGGCTCGTGGCCAGGCAGATTATATCTATAACATTCCTAATACTCCAGAAGGATATGCACAAGCAGGGAAAGAATTGGTAAACCCCGTTCCGAATACTCCTGAAAATCTTGCAGAAGGTAAAAAATTATTTAATATATATTGCTGGCATTGTCACGGTCACCTTGGTGATGGTGATGGTCCGCTAATGGCAAGTGGGAAATTTCCTAAACCATCATGGATCACTTACAAATCTGATTATATAAAGAATCTTCCTGAAGGTAATATGTTTCATACCATTACTTATGGTAAAAACTTAATGGGAAATCACGGGCGAATATTGAACCCTATGCAGAGATGGAAAATAATACATTATATTAAGTATTTATCTATGCAAGCTGCACCAGCATCGACTACTGCAGCAGGGACACCAGCAAGCAAAGACAGTACAAAAACTGTTGCGGGAGCAACTGCATCCGTAAAAGATTCTACCAAAAAAGCGAAATAGATACAACGGATTATAAATTAAAGCGATATACAATTATAATAGCTGAGCAATGATCGAAAAATTTAACTTTTCCAGTAGAGCCAAAACCATATTTATAGCCATAGGCGCTATTGGATTGGCTTTAATAATAATTGGCACTATTTCAGAAAAAGGGGAACATGTTCGTTTTTGGGCAAATTTCCTTCTATGTAATTTCTATTTTCTTTCGTTCAGCGTAATAGCAGTTGCATGGATGTCAATTCAATATTTAGCAAAAGCAAGTTGGGCTGTGGCTTTGAAAAGAATACCAGAAGCTATTTCGGGATACATGATTGTCGGAATAGTGGCAACTATTGTTATGTTTATTGCTTCATTTGTGACGATGGACGGGCAAAAAATGGGTGAGTATAGTATTTACTCCTGGCTACATATTGATAATCCAGATATATTGCATGATAGGATATTAACAGGAAAAAGGGCGTTGCTAAATTTCTGGACCTTTAATATTATTACCTTCGTTTTGCTAGGAGTATGGTATTATGCACGTCAAAAATACAGAAATGCATCTTTGAGAGAAGATAGAGAAGGTGGCCTTGAATTTTATAATAAACAAAGTAAATACTCTGCAGCTTTCTTACCATTCTTTGGCTTATCAATTTGTTTATTCATTTTCTTATGGCTAATGAGCACAGAACCAAAGTGGTTCAGTACAATGTTCGCTGTTAATATTTTTGTTGGTGGTCTGGTGAGTACTATCTGTACGATGTTGGTTATTACTTTTATCCTGAAAAAGAACAATTACATGGGATATGTGAATAATAACCATTTTCACGATATGGGTAAGTTTATGTTTGGTTTCAGTATATTTTGGATGTACACCTGGGTAAGTCAGTTTTTGTTGATCTGGTACGCCAACATGAATGATGAAATTGTTTATTATCTGGCACGTATGCATGGTAAATGGGCTATTTTATTTTGGGCTAACATCATCATAAACTTCATATTACCTTTTCTTGGCTTAATGATGCGAGAAGCTAAACGCCAATATAATTACATAATCGTTGTTGCTTGTTTAATGCTTGTTGGCCGCTACATTGATTGGTATCTTGCTATAATGCCTGGTACTGCCGGTGCAGAAGGTGTAAACCAGGCAGGATTTGGCTTTTATGAAATTGGCTTCTTTATGTTCTTTGCTGCAATGTTTGCTTATACAGTTGCTTACAAGTTAAGCAAGGCAAACCTTGTTGCTAGCAACCATCCATTCCTTGAGGAAAGTTTCCATCACGAGATATAGAAAATCGAATTGGATATTTGAAATATGAAAAGGTCGCTAAATGCGGCCTTTTTTATTTTATAAGAAGCAATGAATAAATTCATTCCCAATATTTTGCTTGCCTTTAGAGTAATCATCAATCCCTCAAAGTATCGGGCACCGATGACTAATGAAGCTCGAAACCAAGGTATTGAACTCTATTATTATTTTATTTTTCCATTAGTTTTATTGGCAAGTCTTGCTGATGGATTTCATTATTATTTTATTGATGGTCAAAAAAATGGATTCTTTGCTTTTAGCATTTCACTTTTTGCCTGGATCTTTTTAATTGCAATACTTATCTGTGGAATCAGTTTTCTTCTAAAAAGAGCAAAAGTCTATTCTCATCTTTTTACTTATTGTCTATCCTTTGCTTTAATATGGCTTCCTCTTTCGGAAATAGTACAGCTTATACTTGGATCATCATTTGGAATTATTGGAAGATTTTTAGGTGGTTGGCCTGTAATTCTTGGCAGTATATGGCTGGCAAATTTTTGTATTAAAGAAATTATTTTCGAAATGATCCCTCTTGAAATAAGTAAAATGAAGTCGCTGTTTAATAAAATAACAATCTTTCTTATTATACTCGTTATTGTAATCCCATACCTTTCGGAAAAGCTGATTGAGCTGGTTGTATTAAATGTACTTTAAGAATACAAAGGCGAAAAGCGAAAAACTAAATCAAATCCTCAGCCATAGCGATCAACTCTGCAATATCTAATACTTTTACAGCCTCTTCTTTATCTTTTTCATTGACTCCGGTACTAAACATCGTCATGCAGAATGGGCAGGCTAATGCTATGATATTTGCGCCTGTTGCTAGCGCTTCTTCCGTTCGTTCTGCATATATCTCTTTGTTACCATGTTCTGGCTCTTTAAAAACTTGAGCGCCACCAGCACCACAACATAGACCATTTTTTTTTGAACGCTTCATTTCAACAAGTTCAGCATCCAGTAATTCGAGTACTTTACGAGGAGCCTCGTAGATATTATTTGCCCTACCCAGGTAACATGAATCATGATACGTGATTTTTTTTCCTTTAAAACTACCACCTTCTTTCAAAGTTATCCGACCTTCATCAATCAAATTCTGTAGAAAAACAGAATGATGAATCACTTCATAATTGCCTCCAAGTTCCTTATATTCATTGCTTAAAATATTAAAGCAATGTGGACAGGCTGTGACTATTTTTTTTATATTATACCCATTTAGAACAGCAATATTATTTGCCGCCATCACCTGGAATACAAACTCATTACCAGCCCGACGCGCAGGATCTCCATTACAAGATTCCTCTGAACCAAGTATTGCAAATTTTATTTCCAAATGGGTCAGGATTCTCACGAAAGCTTTCGTTATTTTCTGCGCTCTTTGATCGAATGATCCAGCACATCCCACCCAAAAAAGAACATCGGGCTCCTCCCCTCTTGCAGCCATTGCGGCCATTGTAGGAATTTGTATTTTATCATTCATATTCTATTCAAATACGATCTTGCCCTTCACAAGGTTTTTAGTTTTATTAGCAATATCCATAAAGTACTCTATTTCTTCAATGTCTGGTTCATATTCATCCATAAAGTATCTGAAATCAACAGCATAATCAGTTAGATTCTTAAATTCTAAATCAGCAAAATCCTTGTCAAAAATAATACAATGTTTAGCCAGCGTTTCTAAATCATGGATTTTTTTGAATTCAAATTCTTTATACAATAAAAAAGCTTTCAAGTATTTTTCTACGCACTGCTGACAATGAAAACCAATAATCCCTAAATATGGTAGCGGGTCGCCATGATAAAGCTTTTCGGCACCATGCAAATCTTCATCGGCCTTGGCAAACCATTGTAGGATAATATTTTTTAATTCCGGCCTCATAACCAAATTCCTTCCTGCATTGCTGTTTTAATTATATGACCAGGTAATGTTCTTTTTATTTTTGTTTCCGTTTCTGTTTGAACAATAATCTCGGAAAGAATGTCCGATTCAATTAGTTTTCGTCTTATTGCAGTTCTAAATGGCATTTTTTCCCTGGGGCTGAGTTCCTGGTCGATCAAAACAAGAATATCATAATCACTATCTTCCCTGTTTGTTCCTCTGGCCCTTGAACCAAATAGTAAAATGCGGCTACCTGGCAAAAAATGGTGAACAACGTTCTTTATTATAGGAATATTACTATCATTCATAAACTAATCCTTTTTTAATTCTTCTGCCCAATTTGCTCTATCCATGGGTGAAAACTGCCATGGTGCCTGGTTGTTTTCTATGCTTGTAAACATCGTATTCCAATTGCCAGGGGCATTTCCTTCTTCCATGATAGAATAGCGACGAAGCTGCTGTATGATATTTAGTGGATCAATATTTACTGGGCACGCTTCTACACAGGCCTGGCAGGTGGTGCAGGCAAATATTTCTTCATGGCTAATATAATCACCCAAAAGGCTCTTTTCATCTTTATAGTCTTTTCCTTGCTTATCCTTACCTCTACCTATTTCTTCACATCGGTCACGTGTAGCCATCATTATTTTTCTTGGGGAAAGAAGCTTGCCCGTAATATTTGCCGGACAAACTGCCGTACATCTACCACATTCTGTGCAGCTAAAGGCGCCAAGCAAATCAGTCGTTTGCAAATCAAATACATCTTTAGCTCCAAAACGACCCGGTTCTGCGGGTGACTCATTAGAAGCAGTTGAAGGATCAAGCATCAATTGAACTTCTTTCTGTATTTCAGGCATATTCCGTATTTTGCCTTGAGGATCTAACCTTGAATAATAAGTATTCGGAAATGCAAAAAGAATATGGAGATGCTTGGAATAATATAGATAATTCAGAAACGCGAACACTCCTATAATATGAGCCCACCAACAAGTCCTTTCCAGGGCAACGAGTTGCCCCGTGCTTAGCCCATTTAATATAGGCATCATAAAACCTGTAAAGAAAAAACTACCTGTATTAAAATAATGTTCATGTCCCCTGCTTTGCAACACCTGGTCTGCCGTATTCAAGGTTAAAAAAGCAACCATTAAGGTTATTTCAGCAATTAGGATTGTATTAGCATCCATCCTTGGCCAGCCTTTTAATTCTGGCTGATTTAAGCGCTTTATTTTTACTATATTTCTTCTAATCAAGAAAATGGCACAACCAATTAAAACACCCCAAGCCAGGAATTCAAAGAAGGTGATAAAGGGTGCATATAGTGAACCTATGATAGGTGCGAAAATCCTATGCGTGCCAAACAAACCATCAATAATTATTTCAAGTATTTCGACATTTATAATAATGAAACCTGCATAAACAAAAAAGTGTAAAATGGCAGGGACTGGCCGCTTGAACATCTTTTTTTGCCCCAATGCGTTTAATAATACCCTTCTCCAGCGCTCATTGGGCTGGTCATTTGGCCAATTAGGTTTTCCAAGCTTCACATTTCTAATGAGTCTTTTCATATTTCGTACAAATAGACCAACTGCAAATGTTACTAGCAATAAAAAAATGATCTGACTTATAATTACCATATATAAATAATCTTGAACGCTGCTTGCGGTAGCAATTTTACTTCATTTTTAGATTGAATTCTAATTTTTTGACAAAAATTGGAAACAAACCGAAAAAAACCTACTTTTGCGCCTCCTTAATATTTTATTGAAGTCGGTGATGTAGCTCAGTTGGTAGAGCAAAGGACTGAAAATCCTTGTGTCGGGGGTTCAATTCCCTCCATCACCACGGATAACTACTATAAAGCCCTGTATATGATAATTATACGGGGTTTTTGATTTATCAGGGGACAAGAGAGGGGACAATCCAAATTATTACTCTTGTACTTTTTATCGTTAATTAGCGTTCAAATAATTTTAAGTTATTGGAATTTATCAGAGTATAATTTTATTTTTGTAATAATTTAATAGTGTTTATGTGTGTACTGGTATTAATTTAATTTAGATTTGCTTAGTTTTACTCTTGAACCAAATTAAAATAATCTTTAAATTATATGGAATTTCTAGTTCCAAGATTTCAAATTGAAATCAAATTTACGCCTCTTCTAAATTTTTCATCAATTGGTAAAGAAGTATTATCAAATTTTGTTTCAGAAGTGCAAACACTAAATGTACTTGGAGAGAATACAATAAATGAATCTATTGTTTTAGATTATGACCAGTATAATAGAATAACTCTAAATTTTTTAAGTTTGATTTTATTTACTGAGGGACCGATTTTTCATTTATCGGAATCAAACTCGTTTATTGAACATCCACTTTTAGATATCTTAAATCAGTTGAAAACAGTTAGGGGATGGGGTAATATTAACAAAGTACTATACTATGGGGTATTTGTTAAGATTCAACCAGACAAATCAAATGAACAAGTAATCCAAGAATTCAAAACCATGTATTTTAATCAATCTGTGAATGATATCTTTGGGAGTGAGCCGAAAGACTATGCTTTTACAATTAAAAACAAAATTAGGAATAGTGAAGTCTATGTTGAAAAAGGCCCTTATAGTGGAATTAAAGACCTTAAGGCCAAAAAGGCTGTACCAAAAGACCCGGAAATGAATGTAAAATTACAGGGTGTAGGAGAAGGTACAATAATTACAATAGCGGATGATAATCCCGCATTCTCATTTTCCTCTTTTAAGGAAAATTTAAATTATATTAAACAAATATTACAGGTAAAATGAAACTCTCTGAATTTGAATTTGACTTAGAAAATTTCGATAGAAATATTCATCATTCAGTTATGGAGGAGAGTCAGACCAATTTAATTGATCTTAAGGGTTTATTAAATCAAAATATATCTTCTAATGACATTGAGGAAATCAAGCAAAGTAATTCAATAACTTTTCGGGTTACAAATGAATACTTTGTTAATGTCTCCAGAATTCCGTCCAGAGTTATATCGGTATCAAATGAAAAAGTAATTGTTGAGTGTTTGATTGATAGTGAAAATAAGATTTTTCAAACTAGAGAATTTCCAAAATATATTTTCTCACATATAGATGGTTTAAAACCCAATCATTATTTTTTCTTGAAACTATCTTACAAACCAGGAGTTGTTAGAACTGAAATTTTGAATATTTCTACATTTAATAAAGAGCCATTTGAAGAAAAGGATGATTTAGAAGAATTTAGCAAAAGGGGATATAAGCCTTGGTCGAAAAAGTAAAAATTACATTTAAAAATGTTGGGCAAGGTGATTCTATTATTATAGAATGGAAAGAGGAGAATATTCCAAAAATTGGTATTGTTGATTGTAATTTAACAACAGGTAATAATAATCCAGTTAAAGAGCATATCATTTCCCATGAATATACTGAAATTGACTTTATGATCTTGAGTCATCCGCATTTTGATCATTTTTCAGGGTTTTATAGTTTACTTGAATATTGTGTAAACAAACCTATTAAGGTTAATCATTTTTTATATTCAAGTAGAAACGATGCTGAATATATAAATGATGCTCATTTAACTAGTAATGGAAAGACGGAATTAAAGAAGTTAATAAGATTGGTTTATAAGCTCGATCAATCTAAATTTTTAGAAGCTAGCCATATTAATTCAACGTCATTTGGAGCTAATCCAGCTTATTCGTTAATATCAAAAAGGTTATTTCTCCAATTTTTAGCTCCAAGTTTTAAGGAATTTACTAGCTTTATTAAGATGGAACCATTTTTCAAGTATGCAAATCCTGACGAAGATATTGAATCTTTGGATGGCAATGCTAACTGGATTTCAACAGTAATAAAAATTTACTCAAATGATTGGTATTTATTATTAACTTCAGATGCATCCAGAGATGTTTTGCAACGACTTGGCGTTGATAAAACGAATCAATATTTTAATTCTTCTTTAGTGTTAGGGCAAGCCCCTCATCATGGTTCTGAAAATAATTCATATCCAGTGTTCTGGAAATTACGAACTAAAGCAAATGGAACACCCATTGCAATATCAGTTGGTGCTAATAGTTATGGACATCCCTCGATAAATGTAATTGATAGCTTTACAAAAAATAATTTCGAAGTTTTCACTACTGCTCCGATGAGTAAAACCTCTTCAATCATGACAAATAAAGCAAATTTAGAAAGCATGTTGTTAGGAACAAGTTCATCTGTCATTCTTAATAATTCAGGACAAGACCTAGTTTTTGAGTTTGAATATTAAACATTATCAAGTCCTATCAACCTTATTAATAATATTTTGACAAATTACCAACGCCTTAGTTATGAAGATTTAATTTTATCAAAAAACGGCACAAAACTATTTTATATTGAATTATTAAACACGATTGAGTGGACTCAAAAGCGTGAGATAATTATTAATCGTGATGCTAGAAAATGTACGACTTGTAATAGATACCCTAGTATAAATAATTCAGGCAATTATTATAAAAAATTATCAGAAGAAGACAAGGCTTCACTTTTGGCTAATTATAAATTAGATACTCAAAAATCAAAGGAACAAATATTAACTTCATTTTCTAAAGTAGCTCCGGAAAGGGGATTGAGTGCAGTTGAAAAATTATTTAAGCAAGGAGTTGAAGAAGACAACTTGGAAAAGATAGCAGATTCGCTTGATAATTGGTATGTGCCTTGTGAAATTCCACTTTATCTGCATGTCCATCATACTTACTATATACAAAACAAACTGCCATGGGAATATGCAAATGAATCATTAATTACTAAATGTAGTGAATGCCATACTAAGATTCATAAGGAAGAAAAAATATTAGTTTATAGAGATGAATCTAAAACTCATATAATGGATTTTACACCATGTACTCGATGTGATGGAAGCGGATATTTAGAACAATTTTCGTATTATCTTGGCGGAGTTTGTTTTCAATGTGGTGGATCTAAATATATGGAACTAGTTGGATATTATGAGACTCCTAAATTTAAATAGCCAATTAATTCAATAAAAAAAGCCTGACAAATTTCTCTGTCAGGCCTCCCAAGGAAATCCCTTTTTATTTATTCTTTGAACACTAATTTTTGCACTTGTTTATTTCTAACCTCGAGCCTGTCATAAAATCTTATTGTAGATCTGTCAATAGGGATGATATGAAGGTTGCAATACTCTAGGGGTATCTCTTTTATCGCATCCCCTTTTAAACGTCTTAATTCCTCTAAGAATCGATAGTCAGTATAGAACGCAGTATATAGGGCAGATACTTTCTTTGAGCAGTTCCAAACCTGACAATCAAACTTTGATCTATTTTTAGTGATGTATTTGGTTAAGTACATACCAAGTTGTCGAGGATTTTCAGTTGATATAATTCTTACGTCAAATGCTGATGAAGGCTTGTATTCGCTATTTCTGGGGATAATTCCATGTTTAGCCTGTAAAGCAAGCCAATATTTCCAATGCTTTTTTATATCCCAATATTTATTGGTAACTAAGTGAAAATGAATATTTCCTTCAAAACTTTTATTATTTGTTTGCCTTTCTGCAACCCACAGATATTGAAAATCAATACTTCGTTTCTTTACATTATCTAAAAACTTTCTAAGTACAACAACAGCAACTTCATCTGAAACAATATTTGCAAAAGTCAGGGTCACAAATGTAAGATGCTTAAATATTTGACCAAAAGCATGAAGTTTTAATCTTATTTTGGTTTTGGTTCGTCCTGACATCATTCTTTGTTGCTTAATCTTTTTAACTTTTTCAATTTTCAAAGACTTCTTAATCTTTAAATGATGTTTAAGGTCTAGTTCAGTGTCTGGGTCATCGTGTTTGTATTTAATACGATCAAGAGAGGAGCCTGAATAAAGTCTCATTCCAGCTTTCTTTTCGAGTAAATGACCCAAAACCATAGTTACTCCGAAGGTATTTTTGAGTCTCATATAATCTGAATCGTTACGGTATTATTAAAACCATTAAAGGTTAAATAAAGGTTTAAAATAAAGGTTAATAAAAAGAGGCTGAGAAATGGCGGAATATCATTGCCAGGATAAAACCTCTTTAAAAAGTTTCTTGTACTTCTTTCGTAAACATTGAAATATTCCCATGTAGCATGATCCTTATTCAAAAACTTTGAAAACTTATTGAGATTGTGAACGAAAGACCACTTTTTAGCCTTGCTGTCTTTGAAACATGCAATAACAGAATAATCATTTTTATGCTCCATGATTGCCTCCTTTTCTGCAAAAGTTTCTTTCAGTTAATGCGTTTTCAACATCTTCTGACTTATAGCGCACTTTGACACCAATTCGATAAGAATTAATGATTCCATTCTTAGTGTACTGATGAAGCGTAGGAAGTGAGATTTGAAGAATCTTTGCAACCTGTCCCCGAGTCAAATATTTAGTTTGATCTTTAGGAGGTTGAAAGCCTTTTAGATTTGTTCCAAAATCAATTAGCCCTTCTTTTTGAAATAGGGCTGTTAGAACTTCATAGAAATTCTCATTTGTAATTTTCGTTTCTTTAACGTGTAGCATAATAATTTTTTATAATTTTCATGCCACAAAGTTGAAACTTAGGGGAGCGAGTAGTATTATGCTTGTAGTACTACTTTTTTTTCTTGCTTAATCTATCTATGTCGTTTTTAATGTTTTGGGCAGTTTCAAGCATGCCAGCCTTTTCAAATATCACAAATAATTCATGAGCAAAAGACATCGTTCTTTTACTTTTCAATAGATTCTCAATTAGGTTAGGTAATGCAATCCTAGTATTTTGCCAGTCAGAATTCAAAAGGGTTGAAATTAATACAGCCTCTTTTGAATCATTATTAATCTTTTCTGATAAGCTTGGAAGCGTTCCAATGTAATGCAACATCAAGAGCTGTTCAGGCAGACTTAGTTTTTTATTTTTGGTTTTTTGATCCAAGTCATTTTCTTGCAGCGTTTCTAAAAATTTCTTAAACTTAGCCAAATTATGACCTTGTAAGCGTGCAACTAAATTTTCAGTTTCCATGACATGGGAATCATAAGACAACTCTCTGTCATGAAATAACAATTCCTTAAAACCGTCAATAAAAAACTTGTTTTTTGAGTCATTCAATAAATTTGTTGAAGGCTTACTAAGTTGACCAATTATATCTCGAATACTAACTAACTGATCCAAAATAAATTCTTTTTTATTCCCAATGCTTTCTAGTTCTTTCATAAAAGAAATCTTAGCGCCATCCAAATCTGTTATTTTTGTCAGAATTCCAGTAATAGGTATTATTTTTTTAAGAAATGAATTCAAACAGTACAAATTTATTTTTTCAGTTTCATCTGAATCATTAGGAACAATATAAAAATCTTCAATATCGCTAAAAGGGAAATAGGCATATTGCCAGTATGGAGTTTTTAATTCTTGCTGCCAGAAATCTATCTTTTCATCTAATGTTTTGAGATTCTGAAATTTATATTTCAGGCTTTTGTGTCTTTCTTTTGATAGTTTTGTGATCATGCGAAAAAAGGGTGATTTAATAAATTATTGGCATTCTCTTCTTGTGAAATCTTAATGTATCGCATAAACATACTTTCAGTCCTATGTCCTGTGATCTTCATAATTTGAATAGAGGGAACGCCCGCAAGATAGGCATTTGTAGCAAAACTTCTCCTAGCAGTATGGGTTGAGACAAGTTGACTTTTTGCACTATAACTAGTGATCCTTTTTCCTCCTTTTGTAATTGAGGTTTCAATTATTTCTTCCAGTTTGGCATCCTTAGCTATCTCTTTCAGATACTCATTAATCTTTTGGGCTGAAATAACTTTTGGCAATACCCCTTCATATTTCTTGAAAATATCTTTAACAATGGGATGCAAAGGAATAACAACCACTTCATCAGTTTTAATAGTCCTGATCTTTAATTTATTGCCGTCAAATATATTTTCTTGCTTTATTTGGCCATAGTCAGAAAAACGCAAGCCTGTATAGCAACCAATTATAAAAAGGTCTCTAACTCTGTCATAACTTAGTTTTTTGGATAAGTCCTGATCATAAATTAATTTGATTTCATCTTTAGTTAGATATATCTTTTCTGTTTTCTCAGATATGTATCTGAATTTCTTTTTCTTAAAATCAAGATTTGTATTTATTCCCCTTTCAGTCGCCTCATTTAGAAAAACTTTGAAAGTCTTAAGATTCTTTCCTATAGTGTTAGTTGAAAGATTCAGATCATTCATTAGATAATTTGCATAGTCGCTATGAAATTGCATGTCTATGTTTTCAAAATCTAACGTGAACTTTCTTTTGGTTGCATATTCTTTCACATGGTTGAATGTGGTTGTATAAGTTTTGATTGTAGCAATCTTTTTAAGGCTTGCTGATTCCTTAATATATTTTTCGATAAATTGAAATAAGGTTAATTTCTCAGCTCTTTTATCCCTGTCCAATTCAATATTAAGCTCTGATTTCAAAAGTTCAGGAGTTATCAATTGCCCATTATTAAGCAACCGCCTATAAACATTATTAACTGAGGTCTGAATATTTTTTAACCTGCTATTGAACTCTGCATATTCTGGGAAAGACTTTGTTTCTCTTGCTCGTTGGCTTTCCTCATTCCAATATTTAGGAAGGATTTTTTCTTGGGTAGAATATTTAAGCCTTTTTTGATTGAAATTATAAAATAGATAAACAAGAGTGTTGTCGGTTGATTTCGGCTCTTTAAGTACAAATTTTGCTTCTGGCATAGGATTTTTTATTAAGCATCGAAGGTATACTATATTTAAGCAGGGGACACCATAGGGGACAGATTTATTTAATTTGCCCTTGTTTGTCTTTACCTACTTTAAACCTAAATATTGCTTAACTCGCTGTAAATGCAATAAATTAAGTAAAATATGATTAAGGGAGATTAAAAAAGTTCATGTTCCTCCATCACCACAGATTCAGAAAGAGAAATGGAAGGAGAAAGAAGTAAGGCAACCAGGTAGCGTGCCCCACTCTTTCCCTTTCTGTTTCTCTTTCTTTTTTATTCCAAATCCAACTCTATTCAATTTCAGATTCTTAATTTCGGGCAACAATGCAAAGCCCCCTCTATTACTGGCAATCTCAAACTTTTAATACAAAGAGATTTCTTCTTATTTGCCTCGTTTTGAGTTTTGTATTGCACATCGTTACAGCTATTTACAGCTATGGCTTTTATTTATTCGATGAGCATTACCAGATTATAGAATTTGCATGGATGAAGCTTGGCCATTCTACTTTAAAAAATATGGCCTGGGAATATCAATCCATGTCACGCCCTACCCTACAGCCCTGGATAGCAATTGTGATTTTTAAAATGATGGGCATGAGCGATCCATTTAAAATGGCCTTTGGTCTAAGATTAATTACCTTCATTTTAGGATTTGCAAGTCTTATTCCTTTTTGTCTCTTAGGGATGCAATGGATCAAAAATGAATTACTTCGCAAAGTATTTCCTTTTTTATTTGCGACATTA
>Ga0207119_1051_pt1 | contig 18418 bp, 15 predicted proteins | sample Alteio_BWMinHeat_43_FD_153505 | JGI IMG/M metagenome (GOLD analysis project Ga0207119, IMG submission 153505) | Enriched cells from forest soil in Barre Woods Harvard Forest LTER site, Petersham, Massachusetts, United States -... | ecosystem: Environmental > Terrestrial > Soil > Temperate forest >... | reverse complement strand
TGCTTGCCGGTGCCGCCTGCATTGCCTCCGCCGGGGAAGCGCTGGAGAGCGCGTTTCGGACGGACATCGGCGTTTTGTCTGCGTTCTTCACCAGGACCGTCACTTGCCAGATTTGCGGCTCGGTTAGCCGGTCTTTGAATCCAGGCATGCCCGTCATGCGAATGCCGTTTTCGACTTTCCAATAGGACTCCCACGCATCGTCGTCCGTCACCCCGGCACCGTGGAACAATTGCGGCGGCGCGGGATACATACCTTGTGCGATGGCGTTCTTTGGCTCCCCGGGCAAGCCATGGCAAACGGCGCAGTTTTCCTTGTAAACCTTCGCGCCAGCCAGCAAGTTCGTTTCATCCGCCGGAACCTGCGGCTCGGGGTGTGGCAGTTTACTCAGATAAGCCTGCAGCCCCATCTGCGCCATTTTCTTTTCGAACGGCATCGGTGGCGCCGAGGTCGCCACTGGTGCGCGTCCCGTTGAGAAGTAAAAATAAACGATCCCCGCAACCAGCAACACACCGAGCACAATTCCAACGATCAGACCCTTAATCATTTCGCTCTTTTCCTCCTGCCACCTGGACTCGTATTCGCGCCGTGCAAGTCCTGTGCCGCCGGGCGATAGTCTACGTTCTCCCAGCCTATTCTGCACCTGGCAAAATGAGCCAAGCTCACTTCTCAGCCACCGCAATAAAATGCGCGCTTGACCCGATGAGTTCCTCCTCAGCTTCGATCCGCTCCATGTACTCTAGAATGCGCTGTGAGACTTCTGGCTTTTCCAATTGCTCCTGAATGTCGTTTACAAGCCAGAACGGCCCCTCGACAGAAAGCAGTCGCACATTCTTGAAACCAGCTTCCTGGACCTCAGATTTGGCTTCCGCTGGATGATGAAAGTAGGAGTTGGTAAAGTAGGCCGGGTTGTCCGTTGGATTCCGGTGTTGGCCAGTTTTCAGGTCGCCGTCCACGATTTTCGCAAATTCCTCGTTCTCTAGAAAATGCGAGCGAACTCCGTCCAACAGAGAAGCGAATCTGGAAATAAATGCGGCAAGGAAGATTCCTCCTGGTTTGAGCGTGCGATATGCCTCTCGCAGTGCGGCGGAGCGCTCGGATTGAGAATCCAGGTGATAGAGCGGGCCAAAATACAATATGGCATCGGCGAAATGAGCGGGGAATTCTAATTTCTGCGCATCCCCCCTAGTGATCGAAGCGAGCCGGACGCCGCTTGAGTTCGACTTTTCGCGGGCTTGCTCGATGTGCAGAGCAACCGGATCTATCAGATGGACTTCATAGCCCGCTCTCGAAAGAGGAAACGCATATGCTCCGTCAGCCCCTCCGACGTCAAGAATCGTGGCCGGCGACCGAGGCAAAAATCTGCGCAGGATGCTCTCTGTCCGGATGCGTTCGAGCGATGCGCCGCTCAGCCGAGAGCTTTCTTGGCCGAGCTTATAATACTTAAGGATATTCTCGTTCACTGAACCGGCCGCAGCTAGGAGCTCCCGATGAGCCAACCTGTCAGAAACACCAAAACGCCCCCGACAATCACCTGAAAGGCCGCCTGTAAGAAGGGCGTGTCCATATAGCGGTGCCGGATGTAACTGATGACCATTAGCTCCACGGCGACTACGATGATCGCGATGATCGTGGCGACATGAAAATCGCTGATCAAGAACGGGAGTGTGTGCCCGATTCCGCCCGCGGTGGTCATTAGCCCGGTGATCGCGCCGCGTAGCCACGGCGATCCCCGCCCGGTCAGCGAGCCATCGTCGGATTGCGATTCCGAGAATCCCATCGAGATGCCCGCGCCGACCGACGCAGCCATGCCGACCAGGAATGCTTTCCAACTATTCTGGGTCGCAAATGCTGCGGCAAATAGTGGAGCAAGCGTCGAGATCGAACCATCCATCAGCCCCAGGAGTCCAGGCTGCACGATTTGCAACAAGAACAGCTTGCGATGAGATTCGTCCTCTTGCGCTTTCGCGCTCGCAGTCAAGTGTCTCTCTTCCAGCTGACCCGCTGTCTGCGTGTGCTTTCTCTCTTCGTCCCCGAGCTTATTCAACAATTCTCTCGTCGAAGCATCGGTCGTCCTACTTGCGGCTCGCGCGTAGAACCTGCTCGCTTCCATCTCCATCAGCTCCGCTTGTTTTCTTGCCGTCTTCACGCCCAGCGGCCGGATCAACCAAACGGGCTTCCTTGTCAGGAAGCCCTTCACGTTTTCCCGCCGAATCAAGGGAATGTGATCTCCGAATCGCTGCCGGAACATGGCGAACAGGCGATCGCGGTGTCCCACCTCTTCCTGGCGCATCTCTTCGAACATTTGCGCGGTGGACGGATACTCCTCCCGCAGTGCATCCGCAAATTCTCCGTAGATCCGTCCGTCTTCCTCTTCCGCGGCGATGGCGATCGCCAAGATCTCTTTTTCCGTCAAATCCTTGAATTTTTTCAGCATCGCATCCGTCCCTGGACTCCGTTGAGGAAGCAGCATCGCATAAACCGCGCCGCGATGCCATTGGCGAGCCCGCGCTCGCTCCTGTATGATCGTGGCCCTTGAGGAGATTCGTTTTCTATGAGCTATCGGAATGTTTATCTGTTGGGATTCGCCGTTCTTGCCTCTCTCGCCTTCGCTAATGCCAAAGAACATTCCGATGCGCCGCCGGCCTCGGCTTCGGCAGCGCCGGTCTCCGAGTCTTTGCTCGGCGCCATGCGCTGGCGCCAAGTTGGTCCATTCCGCGGCGGACGCGTCCTCGCTGTCACCGGAGTTCCCGGCGAACCCAGCGTTTTCTATTTCGGCGCAGCCTCCGGCGGCGTCTGGCGGTCGTCGGATGCTGGAGCGAGCTGGGAACCGATATTCGACAAGGAAGGCACCGCTTCGATCGGCAGCATCGCCGTCTCGCCTTCGGATCACAACATTCTCTACGTCGGCACGGGCGAAGCCTGCATTCGCGGCAACATCAGCTACGGCAATGGTGTCTATAAATCAATTGACCGGGGCAAGACCTGGAAAAACATCGGTCTGAAGGATACGCGTCACATCGGTGCGCTGATCGTCGACCCCAAAAATCCCAACATTGTTTTTGTAGCCGCGCTCGGCCACGCCTACGGCCCCAACGAAGAACGCGGCGTCTTTCGAACCACCGATGGCGGCGCGTCCTGGCAAAAAGTTCTCTACAAAAACGAAAAGACCGGCGCCATTGACATCGTCTTCGATCCCAACAATTCCAATACGCTCTTCGCCTCCTTGTGGGAGGTCCATCGCACGCCCTGGAGCCTGGACAGCGGCGGTCCCGGCAGCGGCCTGTACAAATCCATCGATGGCGGCGGCACCTGGACGCACATCGAAGGCCACGGCCTGCCCTCGGGAATCATGGGCCGCATCGGCATCTCGGTTTCCGGCGCGGATTCGAATCGCGTTTACGCTCTTGTCGAATCCAAGGAGGGCGGGCTATACCGTTCGAACGACGGCGGCGACAACTGGATCCGCATCAACGAGGAAGGCCGTTTTCGCCAGCGCGCGTGGTACTTCACGCATATCTTTGCCGATCCCAAATCCGTGGACACTGTCTACGTCCTCAACACCGGAGCCTTTCGTTCCGTGGACGGCGGTAGAACTTTCGAATTGCTGCCCGCGCCGCATGGCGATCATCACGGCTTGTGGATTGATCCCGACAATCCGCAGCGGCTCATCAACGGCAACGACGGCGGCGCCGACGTTTCCACGGACGGCGGCAAAACGTGGAGCACGCAATACAATCAGCCAACCGCGCAGTTCTATCACGTCATCACCGACGACCGCTGGCCGTATTACATTTACGGCGCGCAGCAGGACAACTCCACCATTGCCATAAAAAGCTACGACGACTATGGCGTCATCGGCCGCCAGGATTGGTACGAAGTTGGCGGCGGCGAAAGCGGCTACATCGCTCCGTATCCGCCCGATCCCAACATTGTCTACGCTGGCGCGGAAGGCTTGATCACCCGCTTCGACAAACGCAGCGAACAAGTCGTGGACATCTCCGTCACGCCGCTCGACGTTTCCGGCAACGGCGCGGAAAAGCTCTTACATCGCTTTAACTGGACTTCGCCCTTGCTCGTCTCTCCGCATGATCCGAACACGATGTACTCCGCAGCGGAAATGCTTTTCAAGTCCACCAACGGCGGCCAAAGCTGGACGCCCATCAGCCCCGACCTCACGCGCAACGACAAATCCAAGCAGAGGCCCTCCGGCGGCCCCATCACGCTGGACATCACCAGCGTCGAGTATTACGACACCATCTTCGCCGTCGCCGAGTCGCCGTTGAAAAAAGACATGCTGTGGGTTGGCACCGACGACGGACTGGTCCAGCTCTCCACCAATGGCGGGCAAGCCTGGGCCAATATCACGCCCAAGGATCTCCCCGAGTGGAGCATGATCAGCATCGTCGAAGCCTCGCATCATGATGCAGGCGCCGCCTACCTCGCCGTGGACCGTCACAAGTTCGATGATTTCCGCCCATACATTTACCGCACCCACGACTCGGGTAAGAGTTGGAGCTTCATCGCCAATGGCATACCAAACGGCTCCTATGTCCGCTCCGTTCGCGAAGATCCCAAGCGCAAAGGCTTGCTCTTTGCCGGAACCGAAACCGGTGTTTACTTTTCCTTCGACGATGGCGCGAATTGGCAGCCGCTCAAGCTGAATCTTCCCACCGTCCCCATTCACGATTTGGCCGTTCATGGCGACGATCTGATCGCAGCCACGCACGGCCGTTCCTTCTGGGTGCTGGACGACATCACTTCGTTGCGCCAACTGGATGCCAATTTTGCAAATGCGAATGTGTTCTTGTTTAAACCACAGGTGGCGCTGCGCTTGCATTTGCCCGACGCCATTGAACGTCGCGGACCTCTCGGTGACGATCCGCCCCTGGGAGCCATTCTGGATTATTACTTCAAGGCTGCACCGGAGGACGAAGTAAAACTCGAAATCCTCGACAGCGATGGCAAGTCAGTGCGCACACTCTCCAGCAGGGAATCCAAGGAAGAACTGCAGCCCCAGGAGTGGCCCGACTTGGCCAAGGAGGTCAACACGCTCCCTGCCGCCGCAGGCCTGAACCGCTATGCCTGGAATCTCCGCTGGGATTCTCCCGTAAAAATTCCCGGAGCTTTTTATGCCGGCCTTGGTCCGCGCGGGCCCATCGCACTCCCCGGCAAATACACCGTCAAGTTGACGGTCGGCAGCCACAGCCAATCCCAGCCGCTGGAAATCGTCATGGATCCGCGGGTGAAAAATGTCACTCAGGACGATTTGCAGAAACAATTTGCATTAGCCATGCAGGTTCGCGACGCGAACGCCGATTTGCATCGCGCGGTTAATCAAATCCGTGAATTGCGCGTTGGCATCAAGGCGCTTCGCCAACGCCTCGAGAACGAGACTCGGCTGAAGTCGCTTCTCGACCAAGCTGAGGCGCTCGACAAGAAATTGTCTCCCGTGGAAGAGGAACTGATTCAAGTAAACATGAAAGGATCGGAAGGCAATCTTGCTTTCCCTAGCATGTTGAATGAACAACTGGACAGCTTCAGCTCCAGCGTGCAAGCCGGCGACAGCGCTCCCGCGCAGCAGCAGTTCGAAGTGTTCAAGATGTTGCGCGCGCGACTCGATGCGCAGTTGGCCGCCTGGAAACAGATCCTCGCTTCCGACGTTCCACCCTTGAACGAGTCCATCCGAAAGAGCGATCTGCCTCTTCTGTAGCGATCTCAACCAGGAAAATAAAATTGGCAGCGGGGAACTGAAACCAAAAACCAAAAACCGACCATTCCCACTCTGAACTGACAACTGGAAACTGGCCACTGAAAAACGGCTTCAGTTCGACTCTTTGTTGGCTGGACACATCACTTTGGGTATACGATGGTGACCTCTCGCCGGAGGACAAAATGGCCAAGAAAAACAAACTCACGCAGGTCGCGGTCAGCATCGGCAGCGCCATGGGCCGCGCCGATCGCAAAGCCCATCAGGTTGCCAAGGCAGGAGTGCTCGCCAAGAAAGAGCTTCAAAGTATTTCGAAGCAAGTCGACGCTCTCAAGCGCCAATTGCAAAAGACCACCAAGCGCCTCAAGAATGCCCTGAGCTAGCTCTTCCCATCAACTCGATGCATTTCTCTTCGCGGGTCGTGCCGGTGCCTCGCGCGCCGCATTTGCCTGGCGCTCCAGCGTCTGCATTTTCTGACGTTCACGCGTCGTCCTCTTGCATAAGTACTGTAGGAAATTCACGAACGTCGACTTGGCCATCTGCAGTTAAGGGAAGTGCGTCGATCAGGAAAAACAGCGTGGGCGCCAGATTCTTCGGGAGATTCTGTTGGCTGTACTCAAGTAATTGCTCAATCAACTTCTCGCGTAGCACACCGCGGCCCGGGATATTCGTGTACTGCGTCATTTCCTTAAGATCAATATAAGTTTGAGGCCATGCGATGTCCGCCCAAAGCAGCTCGCCATTATGCGCTGGCTTTCTGAACACGACATCATAACTTCCGTCGGGCCGCGAGGCTGTCCAACTGATGTCGACGTGATAGCCCAGCTCCTCGCCCAGCGCCCACATCTTCTCGGGATCGATACCTCGCTGCTCGCCTTTTTCAAGTGATTCTCGAAACTCTTCGATTGTTCTTACGCTTTCCGCTTCGGCGAGTTTTGCGAGCGCTTCGACATCCCTTTCGATTCGTGCGTTGGCTACGTTTTTTATCGCCAGCGATTCCTGCCTTTTGTTCTGGAGTACGCCAGCAATCGAATCCAAGCTCAACCGCTGCTCTGCCCAGTCCAGAAAGCTAGGCTCAATATTCTTATCCCGCTCAGACTGCAAGTGCAGGATCGCATTGTACCGGAAACGCGTCATTTCATTGTCGAATCGGCCTCGCTTTGGGTGCACCTCGACTCTGGTTATCTTTGGGAATCGCTTCTGCAACGCCAGAAAAAACGCAGGCGCGATCACCAATTGCTCCTCGAACCGCACTCGGCGGTGAACACGTTCGCGAAATTCGTCAAGACCCATCGACGCCTGGGCCTGATACAACTCAATGGAGACTGCGCAGGGTTCCAGCAGCGCCAAGTTCCGCACGTCCCCTATAAAGATCTTGCCTCCCGGCTTCACCACGCGGAGGGCCCCTTCCAGGACCCCTATCAAATAGGCGGCACTGGGAAAGTACTTCACGACGGAGTTCAAGATCACCGTGTCGAAGGAATCCTCCGCAAAGCCGTCGAAGTTGTCCGCGGATCGTTCCAGGAGCGACACGCCGTTCCAGAGCCCGCCCATTTCCTGCATCTGTTCCTTGATTCTCTTTAGCCCGGCAGCGGAAAAATCGACGCCGACGTACCGCTCACATCCGCGTGCCAGGTGAAGTAGCAACAGGCCGGTGCCGCAACCTATCTCCAGAATTTCTCGTGCACGGAAACTCAGCAGCTCTTGAACGGTGAGGTCAACCCACTCCCGCATGTGTTCGGCGGGGATGGGCTGCCTGGTGTAGCTGCTATTCCAACCCGCGATGTTGAAACCCGGCTCCGGACGCTGCTCTTGTTTTCCAAATTGTGACAGGTCGAACGTCTTTCGCCATTTCTGCATACGCTTGCGTTCTTCGTCACCGCCGCCCAAAACACAATGGATGTAATCCTCGTCGGGCACTACATATCCCACCAGCTTTACCTTTCCTGGCTTTTCACTTTCCCAAATGACAACGGCAGCTTCGCGGACGCCGGGATGCGCCCTCAAGACTGTCTCCGTCTCATGCTGCGCGGACGGGGGAAGATATTTTAAGATTCCCGCTTTCATATTTTTTTCGGACTCTACTCAACAACACCCTTTGGCGTGACCGCCGGCCGGGCCTTGAATCGGATTTCAAAATCAGCTCGACATGCCAGAGAAGACTATTCAGCGGCTCTCACGCTCTGTAGCAGAGACCGAATCGCTTCGATACTGTCAATGTTCGACTGGTCGAATCCCACTTCCGCAAAATCGATCCCGAATCTCTCTTCCAAAAGGACCACCAGTTCCACGGCATCCACCGACCCCAAACGCCCGCTGAGGAAAAAGGAACTCGTGTCGGAGAACGGCTGCCTGTCGCCCCTCAAGGCCAGCAGTTTTCTTAAGAATTCCCGGATTTCCGCCATATCGTCCATGTTCGTCCTCACAGATTAAAATGAAAGAGTTGCGCAAAAAACCGAAAATGTTCTGTTAGCGGGAAGGAGCGATCGCTGGAACCGAAAACATCCAGTAGGCAATAGAACAGTGCCACCAGAAAAGAGGGCCAGAGTTGTCCTCGAATAAAACCCGTTTGCGCAGGCCCGCGGTGCCGCAACTGAGAGATGCTGATGGCTGCGGCCAAAACGGCGCAATAAAAAAGATATACCTGGTAACCCGCGAGCGCTCGCGCCAGTCCCAGATTCTGAATGAAGTCCAGATCCCGGGCAAAATGGAAAAACGCGTTTCCGAAACAAGCCGCGGCGAATATCGCGGCAATCAGCCGCAGCTTGCGGTGTTTTTTGAAATATCTCAGAAACGTTGGGTAGAAGAAAAAATCCACCAGCAGCTCCTTGAAATAGAAGAAGTAACGGTTGAAGAATTCCGCCACGGTGCGCGAGGAGAGCGGCCGGTAGGTGTTCCGTAAGGCGTTGAAACCGGCCATGCGGCAGCAGGCCACGATGCGGTGCCCGAGTACCGACAAGGAAATGATCTGGTAGAAGAATTGTGCAATCAGGCTGGCCCAGCAGGCATACCAGGGCAACGGCCTGTGGTTCGCACTGAGATACAGGGCGTTGGGAATCGTGTGGAATCGCAGGGAGACATAGATGCAGCGGTTGAAGGCATCCAGGAATGGCGAAAGCAGGATCGACCAAACCAGCAGCTTTAATCCTTTCAGTTGCGTGACCGCGAGCTGCTCGGCGTCCCGCGCTTCGATGCGGCGCAGGTAGCCGGCGCCTTTGACGAAGGGCGTATTCGTGGAGCCCCAGAACGGCCGATAGGTGCCGAGTTGCAGGCCAAAGTCGTCGCGATCCGGCGCGTTACTGTCCAGCAGGGAGTAACCGATGAACCATACGTAAGTCGTTAGGATGTAAGTGAAATCCCAGATCAGCTGGTAATACCTCGAACCCCGGGGGAAGTAAGAGGCAAACACAACGAACGCCGCATAGCCGCAGAGCAGAAAGAGAATGGGTCTGCGTCCAAACCAGGACCGTGGCCGGAGTACTGCCGACCAGAACAACAAGCCTCCCAACACGCAAACCAAACTAATAATGACTATGAAATACAGCGGATGAGAACTGTTCTTCCATTGGAAAACGAACGCACAAAGCAGCGTACAAAACGTCAACAGCATCCGGCGGTGCGCAGGAAGGAACGCAATCAGCGCCAGGCAAGCGATTGTCAGTTGCCAATCGTCTCCGTAGTAGCTCAAGCCCAGCCCAAACAGCGCGAGTAGTACGAGCTTGCCCGCGATGGTTTGCGAGAACGCGACAATCTTTGGGTAGGTCTCAATCCGCGGGATCAGACGAAAACTCGCGAGCCTGCCGCTGAACTGCGGCACCCCCGGTTCCGGAGTTGAGCCCAGGGCGACGCTCAAAATCTGCCTTCCTCCAGGAGTATGATGAGCTGATTGCGATTGACCTTGCCGTTGGCATTGAGGGGCAGCGAATCGACTTGATGAATCGTCGAGGGAACCATATAGCTCGGCAGGCGGCTTTTGATCAGCGCTCTTACCTCGGGATCGTCGACTCCCATTTGCCCGCTTACAAACGCCACGATCCCGTCGGCGGATCCGTGTTTCGTAGGCCACGCCACCGCGGCTACCGAGTCCGTTCGAAATACCTCGCGCAAATAGGCTTCCACCTCTTCCAGTTCGACCCGCAGCCCGCGCACCTTCACTTGATTATCAATTCGTCCAAGATGATGAAGAATTCCGAAGGAATCGCGGTAGGCCAGATCGCCAGTGCGGTACCAGCGCTTCCCTTGTCGCAGGGGAAAGCTGGCGCGGGTCAAATCTTCCGCATCGAAATATCCTGAACTAAGCTGTGGCCCAGCCAGCAATAGCTCGCCATGTTCTCCGTCTGGAAGAACGTGCAAATCCGCATCGACAATCTCCACTTCCATTCCTGGGAACGGCTTTCCGATCGCCACAACTCCACGATTTGGAGTGCCGTTCTCTGGGCCCACAAATCTTTGCCCGGTGCATACCACGGTGGCCTCGGTCGGACCGTAGAGATCATCCACGATGCTGTTCGGCGCCGCTTGGGTCCAGTGCGTTGCGGAAAGCACCGGCAACGGTTCGCCGGAGAATAGGGAATAGCGAAGGCTGGGCATCGCGCCGGGAACCAGCATCTTCATTCTCTTCATGTTGCTGGCAACCGAAGGAACGGTAAAAATCACCGTCGCTTTCTGCCGCTGGATAAAGCTTGCCGGTGCGATTAGCTGAGTCGCCGGCACAACCAGCAGCGCCGCGCCACAATTCCAGGTAGCGAACATATCGAACACGGAAATATCGAAGGTTATCTCCGCCAGTCCGGCAACCCGATCGGACGGCTCAAACGCGTAGCGCCCTTGCATTGCCCCCACGAAGTGAGCGACCGCCCCGGCGGAAATCGTCACTCCTTTCGGAATCCCGGTCGTTCCCGACGTAAACTCGATGTAGCCGGGATGTTCCGGCTCTACTGGTTCTGGGCGGTCTTCTGCATCGAAACGCGGAAGCGCGCTTTTCCCTGTCACGACTGTTTTGGTATTGGCGTCCGATTGCATTTCCACCGAAGTCGCAAGTTCCGGGGCCAGCACCAACTTCGGGCAATGGCTTAGTACCCTTTGCGTCAACAAAGGCAGGCTTTCGGAATCGACGACCAAAGCTTCCGCTCGGATGCGGCCCAGGAGCTGAATGATCCGGTCCTCAGGAAGTTTCGTGCTGATTGGCACGTACGTACCGCCGGCCCAGCTGGTGCCTAAAATGCCTGCATAGGTCGAGAGGCTTCTGGAGGCGAGAATGCCGACTCTGGGTGCGGCCACCTGCGCGTTGAACCGCAGCCAGGCCGCTACGGGCTGAACGGATTCTCGCAGTTGCGAATAGGAAAGTTCCAGCGTGCCGATGGAAAGTGCGGTGTTATCGGGACACCTCAGCGAACATTCGTAGAATCCAGTTGCTAGATTGAGTCTCATTTATGATTATTTGCGTCAATCCAGTTTAGCAGTCGCGCTCGGAGGCCTGCGCCAACGAGCTGACTCTTGTGTTGAACAGGTTAACGATTGGAGAGAGCCGCGACCAACTTCCATCCCAAATTCGAGGAAACGTCAAAACCCCCGCCCCCAAGAGCGGGAACGGGACACCCAAATTCGTTTAGGGGTTCACGTCCGGACCAGCGGTTCCAAGGAACGCTGGTTGCAAAACTTAGACCATGAATCCCTGGATGCGGCAAACTTGCACAATGTCGAGGCGGTCCCCCGCACCCACTTTGTGCTTCATCCGATACAGGTGATTCTTCACGGTTTGCTCGGACAGGCAGAAACGATTTGCAATTTCTTTATTGGTCAGCCCCTCGGCGATTAACGGGATGAGCTGCTGCTCGCGCCTCGTCAAACCCAGCCGCTGGCGCACGCCCGCGGAAGGGAAGGAAGTCGCTTCTCGTTCGAAATGCTGGAATAGCGCCGCGCAAAGCGTCCCAGGGCAGACGGCCTTGCCGGCTTGCACCGCTCGCACACCTTCTACCACGTCCTCCGCCGAGGCCTCCCTCGGAAGGTAGCCTCGGACCCCGGCCCGCACGCATTGCAGAAACTCTGCTTCCGTTCCGGTAACACCGATGAGCAAAACTTGCACGCGTGGAACCGCCGCCCGCACCTTTCGAATCGCCAGAACATCCTCGATCATGTTGCCCCTCGACGTCAGCAGTAGGATGTCTGCCTCTTCCTTGAGCAGGCCGGCCGTTAGCGACGGTTCAGCCGTCTCCATCCCTACCACTTCCATATCTCCCCGTTTCGCCAGCATCCGCGATAACGCTTCTCGCAACAGGCGGTTTTCGGCTGCCAGGTATACGCGCGGCTTTTTCCCCGGGCGTACTTCTCCTCTCATTCGCTCCGCGTTTTCATCTGGTCCGATGCTCGCCCGGCGGTCGCCATTCGAACGCGGTTTCCGGAGGCTCTGCTCAGTACTCTGAAAACTCTGCCGCACGCTTGTGCTCATGGGGACCACCTCGCTCAGTGGGCTATTGTCGCTAACTTCGTTACGCGTCAAACCCACACCTCTCTCACGATTCGAACACTGCAATCGCGATGCTGCAATTCCGCAGCCGCCACAGCATTCGAATCCCTCCCTCTTAGCCCTCTAACGTCCCTCAATAGAAGGCTTTACCTTTTCGGCTACGCACTTTCTCATGTCCGTGAATCCCGGATTGGTACTACGTCCCTCAGGGCACCTCATTTTGGGACTTTTTCCTCCCCGCCCAGCCCCGTTTTTTCCACACCCGCTCTCTTCCTTTTCTAGTACTTCCGTACTACTATTTCCGCGGAACGTCCTACTTCCTTCCAGGTACGTCTCCGCTATAGGTTTAAGGGTCTGCCACGGCCCATACTGTCTCTCGCTGCCGATGTGTGTTTCTGCGGAGAGACCATCAAGCCATGGCGACCCAGCAAGATCCGATCATGAAGAAAATCACAACCGGAGGAACTCCCCGACCACCTGCCTCGCATACCGAGCGCCGCGGCAGCCGCCGCTGCAGGATTACGCAGCTCATGCGCATCCGTCCCTCGGATCCGAATCTCGATCACTTTGAGGACATGCGTGGCTCCGCCAGCGTGTCCCGCTCCGGCGTGTATTTTCAGTCCAGCGAACCCAACTACGAAGTAGGCATGCGTCTCTTCGTGACCATGCCCTATTCGAGAGATCCCTCTTCTATATGCCGTGAATACCTTGCCGAAGTCGTTCGCAGAGACGTTCTCCCGACCGGGATGTTCGGTATCGGCATCAAGATCTTGATGGAAATGGGAATTCAGCACACCTATAACTTTGGCGCCTCGAGCCCACGCTAGCCGGCGAAGTCGCCAATTCGAATTCATCGCGAATAAAAACAAGAGCGGGCGTCCCGTGAGTTGGGACGCCCGCTCTTGCGTTTGGGGGTGGAGAAAACTCGTTACGCCGTCTGCGTGAATACCTTCATCGCGCGGTGTCTTAGAATTCCAAGTTGGCGGTTCAGCGGATGCCTGCGCCCGAGGAAGGAAAGCACTGGAGGCCGGCGCTCGGTCAGTTTGTTCATGGCAATCGTCAGCCGCACGTCGCGGCGCGCAAATTTCAGACCGGACTGCAGCGCTTCCACGGCTTCATCGCGCCGCCCGGCAGTAGCATACACCTCAGCAAGGTTTAGGTAGAGTTGCGCCTGGTTTCGCTTCATTCGAACGGCGGAGTCGCACAAGCGCTCGGCTTCGCCCCACTTGTGCTCGGATCGTGCCAGGACCACTCCGAGGTAGGACATGTAGTAGGGATTGTTCTTGTCCAGGTCCACCGCGCGGCGCATGTGCGGCAGAGCTTTCATGGCGTAATTGTCGCGGAGAAGCGTCAAGCCAGTTTTGAATTCTCGGAAAGCTTCCGTATCCATCATCGGTTCACCTCGCCCAGCGCGCCGCGTACGGATGGGAATTCGCCCGCGCGGCCACTGCGGAAGAATAGGATTTCCGGGAAATGGGGAAGAACTCGCGCGGCACGGAGGAGATACGCGCCAACCGCAGCTGTGATGCTTTATTAAAGAATGTCCAGCTCACCGAAGCGATGAGCAGAACAGTGAGCAGCGAGGTCGCGAGCAAGGTTCCCATCCCAGTCCTCCCTGACCGTACACGGGGGGTTGCAAAGAATCTACTGACCGGGAGGACAGTCTTGGTTCAGCGGCACTTTAGTTGGAGAACGAAGAATGAGTACAGGTGCTGCGCGGCCGTTACCGTGGCGCGGAGCGCTGCCAATCGCGCCGCCATTTATCCCAATCCTTCTTGGTGGCTGTGAGCATGGATTTTGCGGCTTTGTGGAGCCAGCGGCCACGGCGAGTGGCGATATCCTGCCTAATTTTGCCGATGGCCTGAGGCGTACTGAAGTGCATGTTGGCGGTTTCCCAGCCCATGGAGTAGAGCAGGCGGGCCTCGTCGCGGTCCCCGGCAAGGGAAGCGATCTCGATCCGCGAGCAGTCCGGCGCGAGACGGCGCACCACCCAGCGTCCGTGAAAGTGTACACAGGGGTCGGGCACGCGAATGGAGCTTTGCACCAGTTTTTCGCAATAAATCTCGCTGGAAGAAGCCTTCTTGGCCCACACCCAAGCCGAGGGCCGAATGGCCTTGGCTTCCCGGGCAATGAAGGCGCCGCGCCATCTGGATAAGGCGAGAATCCGGGGGTGGCCAAGGCTTCCCATCCCTGCGATCCGTCTTTTCAAGAGATATTCCTGCCTCGGGGAAGGAAGCCATTGCTCCAGCAGCTTGCGTGCCTCCTCAGGCGGCTTCGCTGCATACGATGGCAGGTGCACCAGCTTGTTCCAGAACTGGACAGGGTCGCGAAGCTTGCCAAGAGCGAGCAGGCGCAGCCAGCGATGGTCTTCCGCCAGGATAAAAGCTTTGCCGCCGGCGGCCAGGGAGTCTCGGTAGCCCTCTTCGATGGCTTCGGAAGCGATGCGCCTGGAAAGGCACAGGTGCTCCTCCTCGATCGCAACGTACACGCTGGTTGCCAACCGTACCAGGTCGAGCGTATAGGCCGTGGGCCAGGCTTCGTCCAAATCGTTTACACCCCAGACGAGGCGGCCTTCTTCGTCGCGCCAGGTGCCGAAGTTTTCAATGTGCAGATCGCCGACGCCCAGGACGGCCGGGGCCTTCGTTAGATCAGGACAGTGCTCGGGCCAGAGCTGCAGCCAGCGGTAGAAAGTGGCGCGGAAAAAAGGGAAAGCGGCTTCGGCCATGTGTTCGTGCTTGAGGGCGAGATCCTGCCGCAGCACTGGCAGTTGTGCTGCCAACCAATGCTCGAAATCGGCGGTCGCTTTGAAGATATTCATTTTGTTTGGTTTGTATCCTAGCGGCAGTCTTTCTTGGCCCTCTCGCTCGCGCTTGAGCTAACTCCGTAGGCAACTCGCAGTCGGCTGACGCGTTCAGTCGCTGGCTAGATCCGGGCATGTTCGGCGTGAACACCGCCGCCCTTCATGCGGGCTTCATAGATGGGGAAACGCGCGGCGAGCTCGGCGACTTGCTTGCGTACCCGCTGTTCGACATCCGCGTTGCCGATATTCGAAAGGATTTCGGTGATCCAGGCGCCGATTTGTTCCATCTCCGGTTCGCGCATGCCGCGCGTGGTGACGGAAGGGCTGCCCAGGCGGATGCCACCACCCTTCATGGGTGGCAGGGGGTCGAAGGGAATTGAGTTCTTGTTGACCGTGATGCCGGCGCGGTCGAGGGCCTTTTCGGCATCGGTTCCGGTAATGCCGCGAGGGTGGACTTCGATCAAGAAGAGGTGATTGTCCGTGCCACCCGTGACGATGCGGAAGCCGCGTTTGGCGACTGCGGCGGCCATAGCCTTGGTGTTGGCCACTACCTGTCGTTGATAGTCCTTGAAGGAGGGCTCCATGGCTTCCTTGAGGCAGACAGCCTTGGCGGCGATAGTATGCACTAGCGGGCCGCCCTGGGTGCCGGGGAAGGTGAGCTTATCGATTTCCTTGGCGAACGCAGTTTTGGAGAGGACCATTCCGCCGCGCGGGCCGCGGAGCGTTTTGTGCGTGGTCGTGGAAACGATGTCCGCGTGCGGGATGGGGCTCGGATGAACGCCGGCGGCGACGAGACCTGCGATGTGCGCCATGTCCACGAAGAACAGCGCGCCGACGGACCTCGCGGCTCTGGAGATGCGCTCGAAGTCTATGATACGCGAGTAGGCGCTGGCACCGGCAACGATCATCTTTGGCTTGTGCTCGATCGCGAGCTTTTCGATTTCATCGTAATCAATGCGCTCGTCTTCTTTTTTCACGCCATAGGCTACGAATTTGTACATGCGGCCGGAGAAATTCAGCGGATGACCGTGCGTGAGGTGACCACCGTGAGAAAGATTCATGCCGAGAACGGTGTCTCCCGGCTGAAGGGTAGACATGTACACGGCGACGTTGGCGGAGGTGCCGGAATGCGCCTGGACGTTGGCGTGTTCGGCGCCGAAAAGTTCCTTGGCGCGATCGATGGCTAGTTGTTCGACCTTGTCGGCGTACTCGCAGCCGCCGTAGTAGCGCTTGCCTGGGTAGCCCTCGGCGTACTTGTTGGTGAAGATCGACCCCATGGCTTCGAGGACCGCTTCGGAGACGAGGTTTTCGGAGGGGATCAGTTCGAGGCCGGTGGCCTGGCGCTTCGCTTCTTCACGGAGCAAATCGGCGATTTGTGGATCGACGTCATCCAGCGGGCGGTTCATGCGGTCGTTCGCGTCGGTGGTCTTACTCATGGAGCGGCCTCGCTTCGTTGCGCGCAAGAGTGCGTGGTCTTGTCGTTAGGCGATTCTATCGAATGGGGTGGGCGAAAGCCAATTCGATGGTGGTTGACGGTTGAAAGCTGTGAGTCGCAAGAAAAAGAAAGACCTTTTTCCGCATCTCCAAAAGAACAATCGCAAGCTTAAATTTCGATTAGCGGGATTTCCGCGCGCGTGCGTTTGGCGCAGGGTGGTATAGTTGGCGCAATTTTGGCGGGAGCCTCAAAGGAGCCGGTGATTATGCCTTCCTGGAACAGCCGCGGATCTATTTTCAGCACAGAGGGCCAGCTCACTCGATGGAACGGCGTGATGGTGGGTGTTGCGCTGATTGTGTGCTGCACTGCTGCCAATTGGCTCTTGGCGCAGGATAAGAACCCGTTTGCGGGGGATGCGAAAGCGGCCAAGGTCGGCGAATCGCAATTTCGGGCGAACTGCGCGTTTTGTCACGGATTGGGGGCACGCGGCGGCGGGCGCGGCCCGGATTTGACGCGGGCGCAGAAGAGGCATGGAAATTCGGATGCGGACTTGTATCGAACGATCAACGAGGGAGTTCCGGGGACGGCGATGCCGCCGAATGGAGCGACGCAGCAAGGCGTTGGCATGACTGAGGAGGAGATCTGGCAGGTGATCACTTACATTCGGAGCGTGGAGAAAAAGACGGATGCGACGATCCTTGGGAATGCGGCACATGGCAAAGAGCTTTTTCAGGGCACGGCGGGCTGCTCGACGTGTCACATGATTCAGGGGAAGGGCGGGCGGATTGGGCCGGACCTGAGCACAACAGGTTCGGCGCGCTCGACGGAATACCTGGTTGAGTCGGTGCGCCAGCCTAGCAAGCGGCTCGCGCAGGGGATCTCCGAAGCGATGAAAGAGTTTTCGCAGGAATATGAGACGGTGACGGTGGTTACGGCGGACGGGACGAAGTTTATGGGCGTCGTGCTGAACGAAGACCACTTCACGCTGCAGATGATGGATACGCGCGAGAATTTGCATCTTTTCGAGAAGGACAAGCTGAAGTCGCTTGAAAAGAGCCGGGAGTCGTTGATGCCGGCTTACGATCAGAAAATGTTGAGTGATAAGGATCTGCAGGATGTAGTGGCGTATTTGCTCTTCGTAGGTGCGCAATGAACAGCGACTCGATGGTTCGAAGCTATAAAACCAGATTCCTCGCTGCGTTCGGAATGACAAATCTCCTCAGCGCGATGTTGGTGCTCTTCGCTTTGGCTACGGGTGCCGCACCTTCGGTTAGTGCGCAGGTGACGGCGCAGCGGCTGTTGGATTCGGCGAAGGAACCGCAGAATTGGTTGATGTATTCGGGTGACTATGCGGGGCGTCGGTTCAGCGCGTTGGACCAGATCAACACGTCGAATGCGGCGTCGCTGGTCCCCAAGTGGGCCTATCAGACAATGGCGGGCGGAAAATTTGAAACGACGCCGCTGGTGGTGGACGGAATTCTTTACGGCACAGGCCAGGACAATCGCGCGTTTGCGCTGGATGCGCGCTCGGGGCGGCCGATTTGGCAATATCAACGGGCGTTGCCGGCGGATATTCGGCCGTGCTGCGGGCGCGTGAACCGCGGGCTGGCGATTCTCGGCGACAAAGTTTTTCTGGGGACGTTGGATTCGCACGTCATCGCGCTGGATGCGAAGACCGGAAATGTCATGTGGGATGTGACCGCTGTTGATTATCGCGGCGGACATAGCATCACGCTGGCGCCGCTGGTGATCAAGAATCTTGTGATTATCGGCGTTTCCGGCGGGGAATACGGCATTCGCGGATTCATTGACGCGTATGACGCCGCGACGGGCGAACGCAAATGGCGGTTCTACACGGTGCCCGGTCCGGGGGAGCCGGGGAATGAGACGTGGGAAGGCGACTCGTGGAAAATCGGCGGCGCGCCTGCCTGGATCACGGGCACGTACGATCCGGCGACCAATACTACGTTTTGGACAACAGGGAATCCTTCGCCTTCAAATCGAGGAGCG
>Ga0207119_1050_pt1:17500-18507 | contig 18507 bp, 12 predicted proteins | sample Alteio_BWMinHeat_43_FD_153505 | JGI IMG/M metagenome (GOLD analysis project Ga0207119, IMG submission 153505) | Enriched cells from forest soil in Barre Woods Harvard Forest LTER site, Petersham, Massachusetts, United States -... | ecosystem: Environmental > Terrestrial > Soil >... | reverse complement strand
TCACCCGTTCGCCGCTCGTCAGCATGTATTGCTACACCTGTTACCGCTCGACTTGCATGTGTTAGGCACGCCGCCAGCGTTCAATCTGAGCCAGGATCAAACTCTTCAGTTAATTACACTAAGTCACTGAAGCTATCGAGATCCAGAACTCACATCCGTTCATCGATGCTTTCACACCTTTGAACAGCTGGTCGTTTTGGAAACTCATCATCAATTGCACCAAAGGCGCATCGACGCGAGTTCCCACACAAGTTACCTATTCGAATTTTTAAAGAATATCCCGCGACGACAAAGGTCCGGGGAAAGACTTTCAAGTATAGCTGAGTTTCAGACCCCGTCAATCTACGGGAAGTCGCGAAAAACGCCTTTCACTTGGAAGGGCGCGCAGTATAGCCCTGGGTTTGGGGTTGTCAATGATTGTTACCGCGCCGCGCGCAAGTTGCTAATGCGCTGCGCGCAACGTTCAACGGGGTCGAGGCGATCCCGCAAAAAACCCCCTATTTAAGCGGGTTTTGCAAGCTTGACTTTCGCGTGAGAACGCTTGCCCACCGACACGATGTAGGTGTTTCCCGCAAGCAACTCATGCCGGTGACTGGCGACCTTTTCCTGGTTGACCCGCACCGCTCCCTCCTCGATCTTGCGCGTGGCCTCCGAGCTCGAGGAAACGAAACCCAGGTCTTTGAGAACGGCAGTCAATCGAGCGCTCGGGGCATCGATTTCAATGAGCTGCTCGGTCAAATCGTCGGGCACGCCGCCGTGCACCCGGGTGGTGAAATCACGCTCCGCGTGTTCCGCGGCCGCGGCCGAATGGAACCGCGCGACGATCTCCCGCGCCAGCTCGAATTTCACGTCTCGCGGGTTCCGGCCCTGCGCAATTTCATGGCGCAATGCCGCAATTTCGCCTAAAGGCCGGAAACTGAGCAGCTCGAAGTAGCGCCACATCAAGGGATCGGAAATCGACATGAGCTTGCCGAACATGACTTGGGGTGCGTCGTGGATGGCGACGT
>Ga0207119_1050_pt1:0-12500 | contig 18507 bp, 12 predicted proteins | sample Alteio_BWMinHeat_43_FD_153505 | JGI IMG/M metagenome (GOLD analysis project Ga0207119, IMG submission 153505) | Enriched cells from forest soil in Barre Woods Harvard Forest LTER site, Petersham, Massachusetts, United States -... | ecosystem: Environmental > Terrestrial > Soil > Temperate... | reverse complement strand
TACACTGAACTTTGAATTTGTTTGTGTAGGATAGCTGGGAGCCTACGAAGTGGGGACGCTAGTCTTCATGGAGGCAACCTTGAAATACCAGCCTGACAACTTCGCAGTTCTAACCTTGGCCCGTAATCCGGGTTGGGGACAGTGTATGGTGGGTAGTTTGACTGGGGCGGTCTCCTCCCAAAGAGTAACGGAGGAGTGCAAAGGTACCCTCAGCGCGGTCGGTCATCGCGCATAGAGTGCAATCGCATAAGGGTGCTTAACTGTGAGACGGACATGTCGAACAGGTACGAAAGTAGGTGATAGTGATCCGGTGGTTCTGTATGGAAGGGCCATCGCTCAACGGATAAAAGGTACTCCGGGGATAACAGGCTTATTCCTCCCAAGAGTCCACATCGACGGAGGAGTTTGGCACCTCGATGTCGGCTCATCACATCCTGGGGCTGTAGCAGGTCCCAAGGGTATGGCTGTTCGCCATTTAAAGTGGTACGCGAGCTGGGTTCAGAACGTCGTGAGACAGTTCGGTCCCTATCTTCCGTAGCCGTTGGAGATTTGAGGGTGAGTTGCTCCTAGTACGAGAGGACCGGAGTGAACGTATCTCTGGTGTTCCGGTTGTCACGCCAGTGGCACTGCCGGGTAGCTATATACGGACGGGATAACCGCTGAAAGCATCTAAGCGGGAAGCCCCCCCCAAGATTAGATCTCCCTAGACCTTTAAGGTCTCTAAAGGGCCGTCGAAGACTACGACGTTGATAGGCTGGGTGTGTACGCGCAGTAATGCGTTTAGCTAACCAGTACTAATTGCCCGTGAGGCTTGACCATATAACACCCAAGCGATTTGCCTAACGTCGAATCGTGTGTGGGTATCAATTGATGACTTGAATGCGACGAAGCGTCGAAACAAATTGTACGAATTCGTGAAGGGGCTGAGCCATGACTCGGCCCCTTTGCAACCGGTTTGCCTGGCGGCCATAGCGAGTGGGAACCACCCGATCCCTTTTCGAACTCGGAAGTGAAAACGCTCTGCGCCGATGCTAGTGTCGACTTTGTCGATGTGAAAGTAGGTCACTGCCAGGCTCTTAATTCGATGAAAACGAACCCTCACCGGTGAAAGCTGGTGAGGGTTTTTTTTATTGTGCGCCCGGCCCCTATCTCATGGGGTCAGCGAATTCACCGCGAACACCGCGACTCTCTGATTATTAGGTAGCGTCAGGCTCACGACTTGCTTGCTCGAGTCTGTCGGTAAGATATATGCGTAGATGTCCCAAACCCCCGCCTGTCGCGCGCCCGTCGGCGTGATGCGATCGGCCGTGTTGCGGGCGATCAATTCGTCCGGATAGTGCTGCGCTCGACCCCAGTCGCTCATGCTCTGGGTGTACTTCGTGGTGCTTCCATCGCTATAGGTCACCATGAAGGTCTGATCGGCCTGATTGCCATCGACCGCCGTCGCGAGCACGCTCAGACCCAGCCTGTTCTTGGCGGTGAGGGCGATGGTCTTATTGCGCACGGCATCCGGCTGATCCGCAGGGCCCATGGCGAACTTCTGGCCCGCTCCGGTGAACCCGGTGGGCAACAGCGAAGCGTCGAAGGCGTATCCCTGGCCCAGCCGGCCATTCGTGGCCGCGTGCCCAACGGTTGCCAGTCCGACCACATTGAACGCGGATGCGATCGACTCCGGGGAAGCGGTGGGCGCTTTGGTTTCATTGATCGCGAGCAAGATGACGTTGCGGTTGTTCGGCAGCTTCAGGCTCGTCGCCACCTTAGTGGGATCGAGTGCTATTTGGTAGGCATAGAAAAACCATGGGCCCACCTGCTTCGCACCCGTTGGCGTAATGCGATAGCTCAATGCCATCGAGGTTTCGCCCGAATAGCTCTGCGGCGTCCGCCAGTCACTCAGGGACTGCGTGTGGGTCATCGTGGTTCCATCGCTGCAGGTGACCACGAAGGGCTGATTGAGCTGGTTGCCGTTGACCGCGGTGGCCAGGAAGGTCACGTTCGCGAGCTGCGTGGACCCCAAGGCAATCGTTTGGCTCGAAATGCCCGTCGGTTTCGACGCACTACCTATCGAGAAGGTCTGCCCCAACGCGGTCAGCGGATTCTGCAGCGAAGGGTCCTGGCTGTCATACGCATAACCATGGCCGTCGAGCCCCCCGCCCAATGCCTTCGTCCCGGGCGATGCCAGCGTGTAGACATTGTCGTTCGGCGGCGTAAGGGCGGTGTAGCGGAGGGGCCCCGGCACAAACACCTTCAGCACCTGCGTCACTTTGTCGCTGCCCGACGACCCACTACAGGACAACGTAAAGGCCTGGCTTCCCGGAAACGGATAGGGGCCGATCACGGTAGATCCGCTGGTAGGCAGGGAGCCGTTGCTCCATGTCCCCGAGCACGCGGTGGCGCCGGCGAAACTCTTCCACAACAACACCGTGGTGCTGTTCACTAGGATATCGCTTGCGCTGAAGGTAAGCGTCGAGCCGGGAATGACGGTGAGCTTGGTGGATGCGGCGGACGTGCCACCCGGACCCGTGCAACTGAGCGTATAGGTGTAGCTGCCGGGCGCGGGGGCGGACACCGTGATGGACCCCTGCAGAGCCCGGGCACCCGTCCACTCGCCTGAACTCGTGCAGGAAGTCGCGCCGGTGGAGGTCCATGCGAGCTGTGACGACGAGCCCAGTGGGACGCTCGACGGCGACAGCTGCAGAGTAATGATGGGCGGCTCGAGCACCTGCGAGGAGGGCGCGGCCACGATGGCCATGCCGGTCGCACCGGCCACGGCCACACTGCCGGTGACCGCATGTGTTGCGGTGTCGATGATGGCGATGGACTGTGGGTTGCTGTTGGACACGTACAGTTGCGTGCCGTCGGGCGTGAGGGCGAGGTTGTTGATGGTGGTGGCCACGGCAACCGTAGCCGTCATGGTATCGGTCTGGGTGTTATAGACCAGGACGCTGCCGCCGGAACTGCCGTACAGGATGCTGCTGCTGGGCAGCGGCAGGGTCAATCGCCCGGGGACCGGTGCCATCTTGAGGACCGCGTAAGTCGCCGCGTCATACACGAGGACACCGTTTTGTGGATTTCCAAGGGAGTCCACCCAGTTGTCGTGGGTGTAGACCTTCGAACTGTCGGGCGATACGGCCACCCACGAGTATTGGCTGAAACCGCCTTGGACCAGTGTCTTCACGAGCGTATTGCTGGCCGTATCGAAAACGTCGAACGAACCCTGCCCCGAATTGCCACCTAAATTCGGTACATAGACCCGCTTGCCGTCAGGCGACACCGCGATGTCCTGGGGCAAGGGCGCCGAAGTGCCGAGGTTGGCCACAATGGTGTTGGTCGCCGTGTCGATCACCGTCAGCGTCCCGCCGAAGGAGCCAGCTTGCGTGGCGACGTACACCCGAGTGCCGTCCGTCGAAATGACCATGCCCGCAGGAAACTCGAGCAGCGGAAGGGTGGCCTTGACCAGGCCGGTCTGGGTGTCGATGACCCACACGACCGCAGGAGCACTGAGCGTCGCATCCTCGCTCGTCACATAGATCTGCTTGCCGTCCGGGGTTCCGACGATGAAGCTCGCGGCCGCGGCCAGCGTGATGGTGTTGAGCACCGCATGGCTACCCGTGTCGATGACGGTGATCGTATTCTTGGGCGTGATGGCATACGCCACCGGCTTGCCCGTCGGTGCACTCGATGCCTCGGCGATGAAGCCGAACGTGCCGAACATGAACGTCGTGAGCAAAACGGCAATCCGCAGACTGCCTGGCAGCGTGAAGATGCGCATGGATCAGCCCCCCCCATTCTGACACGGGCTGTAGCAGCCCACTCATCCGACTCCACACGCCAGCCCTGGACACGTGGACATTCCACGAAATGAGTGCGGCCAGAATTGTGAGCCTGGGAACAACCCCTGAATAGCCAGAAAAGCGAGAAGTAGAGTTTTTCCTACATGAGCTATGGCGGAAGGACTACGGAACTGAATTCCCCACGCATTTCTTGGAACTTGATGTTCGGGGCAGGCTAGCAGTGGAGCCACAGCCGCGATAGACACGCCGGGATGCTGATACGCACGGAGAGAACCTCGAGCAAATATCCATTTTCAATACCACGCCGAATGCGACCGGCATCTGCAATGTGGATCCAACTACCAATAAGTGCCCCGCCACTCCTCCCCCAAGTGGCACGAAACTCGGCGCTAATGGTGGTGATCTCCAAGCTCGGCGACATGTATTTGCTGAGCCGCGTTACTGGCGAAATGAGGCACTACAATCCTTGTCTTTCGGCTAGGTCGTTCTGCGATCATGTGGTCCAAGCCGTCGACGGTGCGCTTGAGGCTACCGTGACCAGCTCTCCTGCATACTTCAATGGTGCCGTTTACGCACAGGGCTCATATAACACCCTGAAGAAATTCAGCCTGGAGAATGGATTGTCTTCACCCATCACACCCACCGCGCAGACCGTCAAACTTCACGTTTCCGCCACGCCCAGCATTTCATACGACGCCACCGCGGCGAATCCCGTTGCGTCCGGAGTCGTGTGGACGCTCGAGCGCCTCAGGGGTAGTCCGTCCATTCTTCACGCAAAATGCCGAGGGCTTCAGCGGTAAATTCGGGGCCGACCCGGATCACTCTGCCGGTCGGCGCGTCGGAACACGGCGCGTGGTTATCCATCTCGAGCAGGATTTCACTTTGACCACCTTATAGTCTACGCGCACTCCGAAGATGTCCCGAGCTCTTGTTTTATCAATGGAATTGCAGCACGCGGCGCACCCTGGCAGCAGTGCGTAGGACTGCGCTTACGCCATAATCCGAACCGCAAGAATATGCGCATGCGAGCGGCAACCCTACCGAGTCAGCGAGAACGCGCGCACTGTTTGAAGAACTAGTACAACAAAGGGAGAAAGCCATGCTCACGTTCCACTCACGTGCCATTACGCTCCGTCGAATTGCTATGGTCTTCAGTATCGGATCACTGGTGCTTTCCGGCCTAACGGTCGTTTCGTCGGCGGCGGCCGCGAAAGAGAAATATGCGATCGATCCCGTCACCGGCACGAAATACAAAGCCGACCCGGAAATGAAGGATCTCCTCACGGCCTTTGCGGCATTGGGGGGAAAGCCGATCGAGACGTTGACGCCTGCGGAGGCGCGCGCTCAGCCCAACATGGCCGATGCGGTCAACGCTTTGCTGAAAAAGAGAGGCGAGGACGCCGATCCGGCCAAATCGGCGCCGAATATCACCAACGTCGAGGCGACGATTCCCGCCCAAGACGGGACCCAGCTGACGGTGACTCTCTACACACCGGCCGGGCCCGGTCCCTTCCCTGCCGTGGTGTATTTTCATGGCGGCGGATGGGTGCTCGCAAATGGGTATGACGCCAGCGCACGAGCTCTTGCGAAGGGGGCGGAAGCCGTGGTTGTTTCCGTCGATTACCGATTGGCGCCGGAGAACAAATTCCCGACGGCGTGGGACGATGCGCTCGCGGCCTATAAATGGACAGCCGAGAACGTGGGCAGGTGGCGCGGTGATCCCCGGCGATTGGCACTGGCCGGCGAAGGCGCCGGCGGCAATCTTGCACTTTCGACGGCGTTATCGGCGTCCGGCGCCGGTGTCACCAGACCAAAGGCCGTCATCGCAATCTATCCAGTGACGCAGACCGGCGCGGCGACGGAATCCTACGTCGACAGCGCCAATGCGAAGCCATTGAACAAGGCAATGATCGCTCGGTTTCTCAATGAGACGCTGAACTCGGCTGCCGACAAGACGGATCCCAGGCTGGATATCATTCACGCGAAGCTGTCGCTCCTGCCGCCGGTCACCATCATCAATGCGCAGATCGACCCGCTGAGGAGCGATGGGGCAATGCTGGAGGAGGCTTTGAAGCAGGCCAAGATCCCGGTAACGCGCAAAGAGTACGAGGGTGTGACGCACGATTTCTTCGGTGCCGCCGCGGTTCTGCCGGCAGCGAAGAACGCGCAGTCTTTGGTCGCTGACCGGCTCAAGGACGCGTTCAAGGAATAATCGGCCGCGGGTTCGTCAAACGCAGCGTTCGCGTCGGCAATGAAGGGCCCGCGAATATTGACTAGTACATAGTCGATTGGCAATATAGCAATATGGCTATAAATCTAGAAGAGAGGCTGAAGGCGCTCGCCAGCGAGAAGCGGCTTCAGATTCTCGCCTGGCTCAAAGATCCCACGGCGCATTTCCGGCCGCAAATAGACGGGGACCTCGTCAAAGACGGCGTCTGCGGGCAGCTCATCACGGAAAAGCTCGGCGTCTCGCAGCCGACTGCGTCGGAACATCTACGCGTCCTCTCCGACGCGGGTTTTCTCACTGGAAAGAAGATAAAGCAGTGGGTTTTCTACAAGCGCGATGAAAGGGAGATCGCGGCATTCAAGTCCACCATGAGGACCGAAATATGAATGAAACTGGCACCTCAATTTATCCGTATGCGACTCATCTCAATCTACGCTATTCCCAAACGGAACTGGTGGATGTGCCGGCGCTCGTCGCCGCCTGCAAGGACCGCTGGTACAACCAGACTCTTTGCAAGGTGAATGATTCCGTCGTGCGTCTCGGCGTCATGCAGGGCGAATATCACTGGCACAAGCACGAGGCAGATGACGAATTCTTCTTCGTCCTCGAAGGAACCTTCTTCGTCGATCTCGAGGATCGCAGTATCGAGCTCAAACCATGGCAAGGCTTCACCGTGCCCAAAGGCGTGGTCCACCGCACCCGCGCCTCCGAGCGGGCGGTGATCCTGATGGTGGAAAACGCCGGGATCATTCCTACCGGGAATTGACCTGCATGTGCATGTACGCGGCGACAACGGCGCTGATGGGATCGATATCGGCCGCCACGTGACCCCGGTGGGCGTAGCTACGATGCGGCTCGCTCAGTGATGAAATCAAGGAATGGTGACGACACCCGGCTGGGGGTTTGCCGAACGCCGGCGTTCCTGTCTGCGCCAGTGAATGTATAGAGGGACGCCGAGCAGAGCCAGACCGAGGCCGGCGATGGACTCGCGCGGCCTCGACAGCAGTGTGGACAGCACGAAGCCGCATGCCACCACCATGTAGGTGAGAGGCAGCCACGGGTAGCCCGAGCAGCGGTAGGGACGGGGCCGATCCGGCTGAGTCCGGCGCAGCACGAAGACGGCGCCGACGGTCAGCACGTACGTCATCGTCATCATGAATACGAAACAGGTGTAGAGCTGTTCGTACCGGCCGCTCAGGATCAGCACGATGACCCATACGCACTGCGCCAGCAGGCTGGTCACCGGCGTGTTCCATCGCGGATGCACCCTCTTCATACCTTGAAAAAAGACGCCGTCGCATGCCATGGAGTAGTAAATCCGGGCGCCGCCGAGCACCACCACCGACGCGGCGCCGAAGGAAATCAGCGCGATGAACAGTGAGACCCACTTGCCGGCATTCTGGGAAAACAGCGCCGCCATGGTCGCATCGGCGAGGCCTGTCTGCGCCGCGATTTGATCCGGCGGCAACGCGTACAGAAACACCGCGTTGGCGAGCAGGTAAGTGATGATGATCAGCACGATACCCCAGATCAGCGCCAAGGGTAGATTGCGGTGTGGGTCCTTGATTTCGCCTGCGACCCAGGACAGAAACTCCCAGCCGTCGAAGGTCCAGAGCAGCGCGATCATCGCAACGCCGGCGCCTTTGAGCGAGATCGAGGCAATACCGCTCGGCGGCACGGACGCGAAGTGGGACCACGACCCTCGACCGAACAGGATTCCCAGCACCACGATCGCGCCGATGGCGCCCAGATACCCCAACGCGGTCACGTTCTGCAGCCAGGCCGCCATTTTGACGCTGCGTAGATTGACCGCGGTCAGCACGATCATCGAGGCCACGGCAATGAGCGCTCCTTGGGTGAGCTCCCACTGCACACCGAAGACTTGATGAGCATAGATCACGTGCTCCGCGGAGAGCATGGGAAATGCCCGGCCGATGAACAGCGCGAAGGCGATGGCCATGGCGGCGAGGGCGCCGCTGTTGCCGGCGGTAAACAACACCCAGCCGTAGAGAAAAGCGGCGAACCGGCCGTATGCCTCGCGAATGAAAATGTACTGCCCGCCGGCTTCCGGAAACATGCTGCCTAATTCCGCGCATGCGAGGCCAGCCATCAGGGTGATGCCGCCGGCAATGACCCAGAGCAAGAGCGCGAATCGAGGGTCCGGGACCGCGCGCAGCACGTCGGCCGGAACGATGAAGATGGATGCGCCGATGGTGCCGCTCACCACCACCATGACCGAATCGAACAGCGTCAGTTGGCGGACGAGCTTGGAGGCACTTCCGTGCTCAGGTGCTTCGGCTCTCATTCGGCTCCCTATTGCAGCGCGGCGTCAGCCAGCATACTCGGGCTCCTCGCGATCGAGCACCCGCTTGATTGCGGTGAGATGTTTTTCGGCATAGGCATCGAACATCGGAACCTGATCCGCCAGATGCTGGGCGATGGCGGCGGACACCAGCCTAAGCGGGCGCTGAGTGGACATGGCAAGTATCTGGCGATGACAGGTCTCTTCCAAGTAGTACAGGCGATCAAAAGCGGCAGCGACCGTCGGACCCACCACGATGGGACCGTGATTGCGCATCATCAGAACATTGCAGTCTCCCAGAATGGCCGCTTCCCGGTCGCCCTCGCGTGCCGAGAAGGCCGCACCCTGGCAATCCTCGTCATAGGCGATCTTGCCGAAGAACTGCAGACCCGCAAGAAATGCCGGCTCCACGAACCCGTCCTCGAGCAGACACAGCGCGGTGGCGTAAGGCGCATGCGTATGCAGCACGGCTCGCGCAGTCTTGTTGCGGCGATGGATGGGCGCATGCAGGCTGAACGCCGACAATTCCACCGTGCCGGCGCCCTCCACGATCTTGCCGTCAAGATCGCACAACAACAGGCTGCTCGCCGTCACCTCCGACCAGAACAGGCCCTCGGGATTGACGAGAAAGAGCTCGTCGGAGCCGGGGGCGAGCACACTGTAGTGATTGCACACGCCCTGCTGGTAATGAAGACGTGCGGACCACCGCAGGGCCGCGGCGAGGTCGATGCGCGCCTGTGCGAGAGCGTTGGTCATGCGTTCCTAAAATGCGCGCTTGACATCGATGCCGACGGTTCGCGGTGTGGTGATCGCCCACCGCGGTCGACCGGGAAGCTCACTGATCTCGGATTGCTCGTCGCCGAGATTGCCGCGAACGTCGAACAAATTCTTGATGAACAGCGACGCTTCCCACGACTCCTGCTTGCCGCCCACGAACAGATTCGTGAGTGAATAGGAACCGCGCTGGCGTTGGGCGAGGGTGGAAATATTGACGGCGAGCGGATTGTTATTGCTGACGCTGGTGCCCGTGAAGCTGTACTGCGCGCGCACGAATCCCTTGCCGAAGGACATCGGAAAGGAATAATCCCCCAGCAGCGATCCGGTCCATCGCGGCACGCCATTGAGTGCGGATCCAACCGGAAGGGGCGAACCGACTGGAGAGCTGGTGATGGCGGCATCCTCGTAGCCCAATCCCAGGTTGACGTACAGACCGGAGAATGGCGTCCCATCGATCTCGAGCTCACCGCCCTTGCTCACCGCCGAGCCGACGTTCTCGGTCACATGAAAGGAACAGGCCAAGAGAATCGACTGCTGAATCTGATTCCAATTGATGCGATAGCCCGCGAGGCGGCTGTTGACGCGCCCCTGCAGCCACGTGTTCTTGCTGCCGATCTCGTAGCTCCACAGGGAGTCGCTGCCAAACGGCGTCGTGCCGCTCGTGTACTGCGGAGGGCATGGGTTGGACGGGATGTTGGGCAACTGCGAATTCGCACCGCCGATGCGATAACCCTTGGCGGCGCTGGCATAGATCATATTCGACTCATCGAATTTGTATTTGGCGGTGAATCGCGGCGTGGTTGCCCTTTGACTGCTGGCGACGGACTGTTCGACGGACCCCCGTTGATCCAGCCATTGGCAATGTAGGCGTTTTGGAACTCCAAATGCGACTGCCGGACGCCCGCGGATAATTCGACGGTATTAAAAATGTTGTAGGTCGCGCTCAGGAACCCTGCCGCTTCCTCGTTCACGCGAGGAATATTCTCCGTGAACCCCGGATTGCCCGCAGCGTCGTAGGGCAGTACTTCGGCGGAAACGATGAATTGCCGCAGTTTGTTGTAGTACGCGCCGGCGACTATCTGCACAGGGCCGGGAAAACTCGATTCGAAGCGCAACTCTTCGGTGAATTGATTGCTGTTGACCCAATTCGGCGACGGCGAGGGGCAGTACACGCCGGCCGCCACGCAGGTCCCCCCGATGGGCGGGCCGCCGTACCCGCCGATCGATATCAGCTCGCTGCCGTCTTCGGTATCGTGCGAATAGCGGTGAAAGTAAGTCGACGAGTCTATGAAGTTCCCAAATGGCGCGGCGTATTTGATGGTGAGATTGGCGAACGTCCAAATATCCGTATCGCCCTCGCGATTGTTCAAGGGGCGCACTTGAGTCAGGTTCTGCGTGGTGTAGTCCGCCAACGCGAACCCATTGTTGCTCTGATCCTGGTGCATGATCATCGGCGTGATGGTGAGCGCATCGAGCGCCGCCGGTCGATAGGTGAGGGAGAGGGTCGCGCCTGCTTCGACATCGTTGCCGAGATGCTTGACGGTTTGCCGCGGTTGGCTCGCCGGTACGGTCGGAGTGGGCCACGGGCCGCCGGGACCCATCGCCAGCGTCGCGATGCCGTATTGCCCGGTGAACACGCCGGGCGAATAGGTGCTGTAGCCGCTCAGGAGGAGCGCCAACTGGTTGTCGATCACAGGTAGGTTGTAGTTCGCGGATACCATGTAGCCGAGACCGCCGTCGTGGATCACATATCCTTGCACGTCCGCGGATCCGAAACTTCGGGCGAGATCTGGCTGGCGGGTGATGAGTCGAACCGTTCCGCCCATGGCAGAGGAGCCGAACAGCGTGCCCTGCGGTCCGCGCAGAACTTCGACGCGCTCCAGATTGATCGCTCGCGGGTCGATCGAGATCGGCAAGGGCGTGTCGTTGATGTAATAACTGGTGGTGTTTGTGCCGGAAATTCCGCGAATCGTGATTTCACGCCCGTTGGTGATGCCGAAAGTATTGCCGGTGCCGAAAGATAAATTCGGCACCATGTGCGCGTAGTCGTCGAATTGCACGATATCGAACTTGGCGAGGGTGTCAGCCGTGATGGCCGTGACGCTGATCGGGACCGACTGGATGCTTTCGGCCCGGCGCTCGGCGGTGACGATGATGGTGGCAAGCGTGCCGGTTTCATCGGCGGGACTATCGGCTGCCCGGGCGGTTTGAGTGAGCGATGGTGCTACACATGCCAATATCGCCATGATTGCGGGCCCATGCCCTGTCTTAGTATGTCCCATGCCCTTCTCCCATGACCTATGTGTGGTCGTTTTTGAAGTATTGTCATAACTTTCACTTTTGATCAAATTATTAATGTTAGATCGAGGATGCTCTGATCAGAATGCGACATTTGATACAATTTCCACTTGGCTGATCAAAAATGGACGAAGTAACGCATGGAGCACATGGAACCCAAATCGGATACTTCCCGCGGTGAAGTCGGTCGAAATAGCTCGGGCGCGACGGTACCGGGCGCAGAGACGGACAACGCCAGGGCCTATACGTCCCTCAAGCAGGCCGTGCTGTCCGGGGGCTTCAAGCCGGGCGAAGTGGTCACTCTGCGCGCTTTGGCCAAACGTCTCACCGTCGGTGATACGCCGGTCCGAGAGGCTGTCAAGCGGCTGATCTCCGAAGGCGCTTTCGAGGGGTTACCCAACCGCTCCGCTCGAGTGCCGCTGCTCGATCGCCGCGAGATTCAGCAGATACTCGACCTGCGCATCCTGCTGGAGAGCAATGCGGCCGCGCTGGCGGCGCATAACATCACGCTGCATCAAATCGATCAGCTCCGCGAGATGCACAAGGCCATGGGCACGGCGGTCGTGGTCGACGACAGTATCGCGTACGGCAAGTACAACATGGCGTTCCACTTCGAGATCTATCGCATTGCCGACAACAAGACCCTCGCAACCCTCATCGAAGCGCTGTGGCTGCGCATGGCTCCGTTCGTGTCGCGCACGCGCTCGTTGATCACGAGCGATGCCGGCCAAGCCTGGGCTGTGGCCTGCGGCAGCCACGAAGCGCTGCTGACCGCGTTGCAGTCTCGCGATGCCGAAGCTGCCCGATCGGCGATGCGGGCGGATTTGTCCGCGCTCTCGAAGATTGACGGATACTGGGAAGGAATCGAGAGTGGATGACCAAAAAAGGGACCCTGCAAGCCAAGACCCGCGATAACGTGAAGGTGTGACAGGCGCTTCGCATCGACCGCGATTTACTTCGGCGAATCGAGCAACTCCGAGATTTTTTCCAGCGCGGCACATAGGCCGTTGATGGCGAAGGCAACGGCTGCGGCATCATGCGCCGTCGATACGGCGAGTATTCCGCCGGGGCCGATGAGCACGCCCTCACTCAAGGCGGCGAGATG
>Ga0207119_1048_pt1 | contig 19073 bp, 18 predicted proteins | sample Alteio_BWMinHeat_43_FD_153505 | JGI IMG/M metagenome (GOLD analysis project Ga0207119, IMG submission 153505) | Enriched cells from forest soil in Barre Woods Harvard Forest LTER site, Petersham, Massachusetts, United States -... | ecosystem: Environmental > Terrestrial > Soil > Temperate forest >... | reverse complement strand
CACACTTAGGGCAAGTGGAACTCACGCTAAAAAAACCTTGGCTATGAAAAACATTTCCTCGGCCACGGCAGCGGGTGCAAGTCTGAGGGTTCGTCCCCTTCTTAGCTCCACTTCCCGAACACTCTTTACAGAGAGCAGTTCTTGAGAATTGGATTTCTTTTTCAATGCCCAGAGCCGCTTCAACAAAAGTCATTTCAATAGAGGTTGTTAGGTCGGCCCCCCGGCGAGCCCGAGACCGCCCAGAAGATGATCTTGCCCCTTGGGCCCCAGCTCCAAAAATATCTCCAAATATATCGCCAAAACTTGAAAAAATATCATTGATGTCTTGAAAACCTTGGCCACCAAAACCAGGGGCGTCGGCTCCGAAACGATCATAGTGAGACCTTTTTTCTGGATCGCTTAAAACTTCGTAGGCCCTTGAGGCCTCTTTAAATTTTTCTTCGGATTCTTTTGAGCCGGGGTTTTTGTCGGGGTGATATTTAAGCGCAAGTTTACGATAAGCTTTTTTTATAGCGTCGCTATTGGCATTCTTTGGAACACCTAAAATTTCGTAATAGTCGTTTGTTTCAGGCATTGGGATTCCTTCTAACCGCAAAAGGTACCCGGTACCTTTTTTGTAATTTTGAATATTCTAGAGGAAAGGTCAAGGGGCCGGGGCTATTTTTTTGGACTATCGCATTCTAACCCTTCAATAAGGGTCTTATTTTGGGGGTCATGATACGCAGCTTCAAGTTGGTCGAGACGTTCTTTGAATGTTGGTTTGAGATTGTCCTCAGCTTTTTCCATGGCGTCTTGTAATACGGATTTGGCAAGTTCATACTGGCCAGATTTAGCAAAGAGGCGTCCTGCCAAGGCATGAACCCACCAAGGGGCACCATTATCGGCCGCTTTATTTAAAAGCTCTGCTGCTCTTTTACAGTTTTTGACTTCGTGAAGATAGTGATAGCCCGCCTTATAGGCGAGGATCCAATCATTGGGAAAATTTTTAATTCCTCTTTCATAGAGATAAGCAGCACCTTCGGCATCACGAATAATGATGCTTAGAACAACAACCCCTTCCCGATAAACCATCTGATAGCGTGGATCAAGAGTCGTAACGGCATCTAGAAACCTAAAAACCCATCCACGATTTATAAATTTATGTTCAGCATAGTCAATTTCTTGAATGACTCTAATCCAGAGCATATCTGCCGCCAAATTTTTGTAGCCAAGAACAGAGTGTTCTAGAAGATCAGCATTTATTGTAAGCCGGGGAGAATTTTTATTTTTGTCTCTTGAAAAATCGGTCTGAAATGAAAAAATAAGAAAAGCAGCAATGAAGATAAGAAAGAGTTGGAGCAAAAAAATTGGGAGACCTTTCGATCTCCCAATTTCGATTTTAAACGTTTCGGTGTTCACCCAAAAAATTAAATACCGTTCTGCGCGTTAATTAGAGCTTGGGTGTTGTCCATTGTCCATTCATCCTGCAAAGCAGCTGCAGTAGGATTTAGTTTGGAACCTGCACCTACGATAAAAGTTGTTTGGGTGGTAGCAGCCAAAGCAGGCAATGTTCCTAAAACACCGTTATTGTTATTGCATGTCCAATTCAAATAACCGGCAGCGCAGTTACCAGCAGCAACGGTGGTTGCAGTTGCGCAAGTGGTGATGCAAGTAGCAGTGCCTTTAGGAGCGGGGTTAGCAGCAGGAGGTGAGAAGGTAGCGGCGAATCCCACTTGATACCCCATAGATCCTGAAGGTGAAAAGCCGACAGCGTCAAAGTTGGTATTAAAATAATTGTATTCGGCAAAGTAAGATTGCTCAGCTGTAAAAATACCAGCGAGATGGCCCTTTGCTTCTGATTGTTTAGCTCTTTCTTGGAATTTTTGATAGTTAGGGATGGCAATGGCTGCCAAGATACCGATGATCGCTACAACGATCATCAACTCTACGAGCGAGAAACCTTTTTCATTCTTCAACATAAACGTGATCCTCCTAGTTTATAATATAAGTTTTTATCTCTTATTAATCGTCATGAGAGAAGGATCGCTAAAGTAGATTTGGTTCAATCCCTCACTCCCCACAATGATTTTATACATGACTCGTACCAGGCGCTACCCTCGAAACCATTGAGGTATTTAAACTGTGCCAAAGTCCCGGTTAATCTGATTTTGGACGGCGACAAATAAGGGCCCTTTTTACAAAGGGTGTATAGAAGTTCGACAGCGCCCTAACTGGTTATTCTTATTTTAATATTTAAAAAACTCTCGAAAAAGGTCGAGGGTGTCACCCTTTTTGGGCTCCAAAACGTCACTCTACCCAATGGGAAATACCTTAAATGCGATCTTAAAATTGATATGGAAACGATCTTATTCGTCTACTAAGTCCTCGTCGCCGGGTCCTGACAATCCATACTTCTCAACCCGATATCGCATGGATCGAAAGGTGATTCCCAAGAGCTTGGCCGCTTTCTTTTTAACGCCGTTGGCACGATGGATGGCTTCGAGAATTATTCCTTGAAGGCCAAGAGTTGAAATTGTTGTAGAGCCAGTAGCTCCGAAAATAAGTGCGATGCCATAGAGAAAAATCGCCGAGGCAAAGCTTCCAAGAATAAAATATTTAAAAGCTGCTTCTTTTGAAAAAAGTTGCTCGTGGCCAAGACCGATGAGCACATAGAGAGCAATGGACATAATCTCAAGGCCAACAAATGAAACAATGAGATCATTACTGCTTGTCAACGTGAGCATTCCAACAGCGCTGAGTAAAATAAGAAAAACATGTTCGGCAAAGCTTGCTCCTCTGGTATTAACCCCAGATTCAGATAAGAAAAGTGTCAGGGCTGTAATTCCAAAAACGGCAAAGTTAGAATAAATCGCCATCCCATCAAAGGTGAGTGCGCCACCGTAAACAGCTCCCAGCGAAGGGCCCGCAATAACCATAGACGTCGCACTTAAAAGAACCCCTATAAGAGCAATAATAAGAGTAAGAATGTTTGACGGTTCTTTATTTCCTCTTAGAACTTTTATTGAAATAGGAATACACGCGAAGATCGACAAAATCGTCATCGGTATCAAAAAGAAACTTTCAGAGAGTGTGGGAAAAACTATGTCTTGCATCTTATTTGCTCGCTACAGGAGAGGTTTTTTCTCCACTTTGAACACTCAATGTGTAGTGCCCGTGGTTTTCTACAAAGAAATCAATTGAAGCCTTTGATTTATTTAAAAACTGATTGGGGAAGAGCCCCATCCAAAAAACAAAAATAATGAGAGGAACAATAACGGCGATTTCTCTTAACGATAAATCAAAAAGGGCGTGGACGCCGTGACTGCTGTGCGTGTGAGTGGTCGCTGGCTTATGACTGTGGTCATCATGGCCATGTCCATGACCGTGATCATCGGCCACCTCGGAAACAAGTTCCCCGGTGTTGCCAAAGAAAACTCTCTTGTAAAGCCAGAGCATATAGACAGCGCCCCAAACAACGCCAGTGACGGCAATGGCCGCCGCAACTTTGTTCGCCTCAAAGGTTCCGAGCAGAATTAAAAACTCACCGATAAAGCCATTTGTTCCAGGAACGGCAATACTCGAAAGTGTAATGATAAAAAAGGCCACGGCAAAAATTGGAAGAGCTTTTGCAAGTCCGCCATATTTAGAAATTTCTCGAGAGTGGGTTCTTTCGTAAATCATTCCTACTAAAAGGAATAATCCACCGGTGCTCACGCCATGATTGAGCATTTGATAGAGACCGCCACTCACCCCTTGAATATTCAATGTGAAGAGGCCAAGAATAACGTAGCCCAAGTGGCTCACCGAACTGTAGGCCACAAGCTTTTTCATATCGGGCTGAACCATAGCTACAAGAGCGCCGTAAACAATTCCAAAAAGGGCTAGAGCAATAAAGAGCCACGCGTATTCCGTTGAAGCATCGGGAAAAAGTGGAATGGCAAATCTCAAAAATCCGTAAGTTCCCATTTTCAACATGATGCCGGCCAAAATAACAGAGCCTGGTGTTGGCGCTTGAACGTGGGCATCGGGTAACCATGTATGTAGTGGAAACATGGGAACCTTGATGGCAAAGGCCAATGCAAACGCAAAGAACATGAGCGTTTGGGGGCAAAAGAAAACGCCATTAGTAAATGGAATCTGAAGTTTGTAAAATTCTAAAATATTAGAAGTGAGCACACCCGTTTGTGTCTTGGCGTAGTACATAAGGGCAATAATCGCCAGAAGCATGAACACCGAACCAACCATAGTATAGATAAAGAACTTCACGGCGGCATAAATACGACGTTCGCCTCCCCATACCCCGACAAGTAGGTACATAGGAATAAGCATGAGCTCCCAGAAAAAATAAAAGAGAACGGCATCCATGGCGAGGAAGGTTCCCAGCATAGCTGTTTCTAAAATAAGCATGCAGATATGAAAGCTCTTCACTTTTTGATCAATAGAATTCCAGCTGGCTAAAATCGTAATAGGAGTGAGAAATGTTGTAAGTAAAACAAGCCACAAACTAATGCCGTCGATGCCGATAAAATAATTAATTCCATATGACGGAACCCAAGAATAGTTTTCGGCCATTTGTAATTGGTGAGAGGCTCCGTCAAAGTTTTGCAAAATAATTAAGCTTAAAATAAATTCGGCCGTTGCAAAAATAAGGGCGCCTAAACGAATAGCTTTATTCGATGTGGGAATAAGGAGAAGAAGCGCCCCTAAGAGTGGAAAAAATGTAACTGCACTAAGAAGCATTCTCTACCTCACCTTGAAAATACAAAAACAAGAGAAACAACCACGCCAAACAAAATATAGAGCGCGTACTGTTGTACATTTCCATTGATCATGAGTTTTAAATTGTCCCCAGTTCCCTTAACAACGTCACTGAGAAGATATGTCGTTCTATCGATAACGCGAACATCAAGATAGGCCCAGAGGCCCCGACTCAGCTGAATAATGGGCCTAATCAAAGTCCATTGAAAGATTTCATCTACGAAATATTTGTTATAAACTAGTGTATATGCTGCTTTGAATTTTTTAGGAAGCTCGCTTACTAGTTTTGGTCTCTTCACATACAAGAAGTAAGCAGAGTACGCAGAGCACGCTGCCAAGAAAACAGAAACTCCCATGGTCACCCACTCTTCAGCTGCCGACCCCTCGGCTTCAATGTTTATAACAACATGATGGAGCCACTCTTCGAGAATATTTGGAATGTGGCCGCCACTTAAAATATGTGGAATCCCAACCCATCCACCAACAAGAGATAAAACCGCAAGCACCATCAACGGGATTGTCATCACTAAAGATGACTCATGAACTTTCACATTTGGAGCCACTCGACTCTCACCCCAAAAAGTAAGGGCCATAAGTCTTGTCATATAAAATGCCGTCATGGCTGCGGTGATGGCCCCCACAACCCAGAGGACGTGACTTCCCAATGGGGACGAGTAAGCTCGCCATAAAATTTCGTCTTTAGAAAAAAAGCCGGAAAAAAGTGGCGTCCCTATAATAGCGAGCCAGCCAAACAAGAACGTGCCGTAGGTAATTGGCATTTTCTTAGCCAGGCCACCCATTTTTCTAATATCTTGTTCTTCGTGCATGCCGTGAATAACTGAACCCGCACCCAAGAACATAAGCGCTTTAAAAAAAGCGTGGGTCATTAAATGGAAAAACCCCGCAGTGAAGGCTCCAACGCCCACACCTAAAAACATATATCCAAGCTGACTCACCGTTGAATAAGCGAGAATTTTTTTAATATCGTTTTGAAGAAGCCCAATGCTCGCTGCAAAAAATGCAGTAGAGGCTCCAATAATTGAAATAACGTGCATCGTAGTTGGTGCCGCAGCGAAAAGAAAATTTAAACGAACGATCATGTAAATTCCAGCAGTAACCATCGTGGCCGCGTGAATAAGTGCAGAAACAGGAGTGGGGCCCGCCATGGCGTCGGGGAGCCAGATGTAGAGTGGAATTTGTGCAGATTTTCCCGTGGCTCCAATAAATAAGAAGAGGGTTGCCAAAGTGATGGGCCCAATCATAGCTACTTCCGGGGAAAACGTCATTTTAGATAAACTTGAAAACTCAACTGTTCCAAAAGTTACAAAAATCATGAAAAGGCCAAGAAGAAAACCAGCATCACCAATTCTGTTTGTGACAAAAGCCTTCATTCCAGCAGAAGCTTTTTCCGGATCCTGAAACCAAAACCCAATGAGAAGATAAGAGCAGAGCCCCACTCCTTCCCAACCAACAAACATCAATAAAAGATTATCGCCCAAAACTAAAACGAGCATGTTGAATAAAAATAAATTCAGATAAGCAAAAAACTTCGCGGGCTTTGGGTCATGGCCCATATAACCAATACTATATAGATGAATGAGCGATCCAACGCCCGTGATGATCATAATCATCACGGCACTAATAGGGTCGACCATAAAAGCCATGTCAGCTTTAAATTTACCTACTTCGAGCCAATTAAAAAATAATGTGTGGATATGTTTGTCTTCACCCATTCCACTTAGAGTTGCAAACAAAGTGGCTGCACAAATAAAAGAAATTCCGCTGGCTAGGGTTCCAATAATTCCAGCTCGCACGGGGCTTTTGTTATTTTGCTTAACTAGAAAGCCGTTAATCAAAAACCCGATGAAGGGCGAGAGAAGAAGAATTGTGACTAAGGTGTCCGACGACATTTTTAACCCTTTAAGTTTTCAAATTTAGAAATATTAACTTCTTTAAATCGCTTAAATACTGCAACGGCAATGGCCAAACCAACAGAGGCCTCGGCGGCAGCGATGGTCATGACAAAGAAAACCATAGCCTGGCCGTCGATATTGTGTCCGTATTTTGAAAAAGCGACGAAATCTAAATTAACGGCATTAAGCATGAGCTCAATAGACATCAAAATAACGATGGCATTTTTCTTAACGAGAACTCCAAAAACGCCAATAGAAAAAAGAAGGCCACTCAAAACAAGATAATGATTTAACCCAACATGAAGAAGGCCTACCAAGTTATCTGGCAACATGGTGTGTTCCTCCCCGGGATTTAGCCAAAGCCACAGCCCCAACAATGGCTACGAGTAACAAAAGACTTACGGCCTCAAAAGCAAAAACATATTTTGAAAAAAGCTTTTTACTGAGTGATGCCGTAGAACCAAATTCATCGGGTGACAACCTTGTTTCTTTAGTAGGCACATCTTTTTTCGCTGTCTCGGGAGCGCCCTTAACATCAACAAGATTATTTTGTTCTGCCGCCGTGAGATCTTCATCGGGATTTTCTGGCTTGTCCGCCATGGCGACTACAGGTTTTGTTTTATCTAGATCTTTTGCCATCGTTTGTGGCGCTACAACTGTTGAAGGATTATTTTGATTAGCGCTCATTCCAAGCCAACTCACCCCGACTAAAAATCCACAGAGAAGAGCTGCGCCAATAATTTTTGCAATCATCACCGGTGAAATTTTAAGAACATCTTCATGCTCCCGTTTTAAATCAAAGAGCATGACGACCATAATAAACAAAACCATAACGGCGCCGGCATAGACAGTGAGCTGGGCTACGGCGACAAATGGCGCATTGAGCATAAAATAAAATATCGAAAGAACACTCATGGTCAAAGCTAAGAAAAGGGCTGAGTAAATAGGGTTACTTAGAAAAACAACGAGAATGGCCGAGATCGTAGCGACGGCGGCAAAGGCATGGAATAAAATATCTTCACTTGTCAGGGCCATGAATTCGTTACCTCTCTCACTTTAAGTGAGCAAAAAATATCACCGTCGCTGAAATGGCGAGATTTGCAATAGACCAGGGAAGAAGGGTCTTCCAACCAAGATCCATAAGTTGATCATATCTAAATCGGGGGAGTGTCCATCTTACCCAAACATAGAAGAAGAGCCAAAAGCCCGTCTTCAAACAAAAAACAAGAAGGTGAGTGAGCGTTGTCATAAGGCTTGAAGTATCTGTCACTGAGAGATGAAGGGTTTGCGCTAAGCCCGCGCCATGATCTAACCAAAATGCGGCCACTTGCTCGGGACTTATTCCGGGCAAAGCATAGCCCCCAAAAAATAATGTTGTGATAAGGGCAGATGATGTGATCATGTGGCCGTACTCACCCATAAAGAACATATTAAATTTAAAACCGCCGTACTCGGTGTGATAACCACCAACGAGTTCTGCTTCACCCTCAGGCAAATCAAAGGGCATGCGGTTTGTTTCTGCAAAACCACAGGTTACAAATAAAATAAACGAAAGGGGCTGATAGAAAATTCCCCAGGCGGGCAAATACTTCACTGCATACTGAAGACCGCGCCAGTGAAAATTAAAACTTCCAAGCTGAGCTGTGATCATCTCGTTTAAGCTAAATGTTTGATACATAATCAAAACCCCAATGAGGCTGAGCCCCATGGCGATTTCGTAACTGATCATTTGAGAGCACGCCCTGAGAGCGCCGAGAAGAGAATATTTATTTCCTGAAGACCAGCCCGCAGTTAAAACTCCATAAACCGCAAGGGAGGCAACAGCGAAAATATAAATGATCCCTACATTAATGTCGGCGATTTGCATGTTAATGGTGTGCCCACCAATTGTAACGGGTGTTGAAAAAGGCACGGCGGCAAAAGTCAGGGCTGCGGGCAGAAGTGTTAAGCCCGGCGCCATAAAATAAAGAACTTTGTCGGCGTGATCGGGAATAAATTCTTCCTTAAAAATAAATTTAATGGCGTCAGCTAGTAATTGAAGAAGACCCAGGGGGCCAACGCGATTGGGCCCTAAACGATTTTGCATAAAAGCAGAGCCGCGGCGCTCCACCCAAACAAGAAGGGGAACCACACTCACGATAGTGACAAAGACAATAATAATTTTAAGTGCGTTTATCGCAAATTCGAGAAGACCATTACCCATTTCGTTAATCCCAATCTAAGGCGTGACCCTTCCAAACATAAAATAATCCAAATGTGAGGAAGACCATGAAGAAAGCCATCTCAATAAATATAAAGGGGCCCCTTTTTAAAAAATCAACGTAAACGATGGCCCACGGATAAAGAAAGATAACTTCAATATCAAAGAGAATAAATAAAATCGCAGTGAGATAAAATTTTACGGGAAACTTTGTTGTGCGCATATCGATTCCTTGCACACCACATTCGTAAGGCATTTGTTTTTCTGGAGTTGGATTACGTTTCGGCCCCGCCATAAAAGTGAGGCTAAGCATCAAAACGGCAAAACCAATTACGACCGCCCCAAGCACCAAAACTGGGGCAAGCTGCTGCATCATTATATTAAACCTCTCCAAAAAATTGGCGTATTGAGAATGCCCCATATTTATACAGGGGTTGCCAAAAGATTCCCATGAAAATCAGAAGGATAAACTGCACCGCAAACCAAATTTTTTGCACTCTTGTAATGGGCGACTCCGACGATTCTCCTGCATTTCGATGAAAGGCCAAAGTGAGAAGTCGACCTACATAAAAACCAGACAGTACAATATTAAAAAGCAGAACAATTCCGAAGCTCGAATTAATGCTCAGCGTCTTTTGCAAAAGAAGGCTGCCATAAAAGGGAGTAAGGCCCGCAGCTGAACTTAAGGCCAGTATTATGCTGAGACATGCCAACATATCTCTCCTTCCTAGGGCCACCCACTCTTTTAATGATGAGGTTGGAGAAAATTCAAGGGCCTGAATAGATGACATGAGAAGGCCAATAATAATGACGGCCACCACAACTTGAGCAATGGCCGCCCCGAGAATTTCTCTTTGGCCAAATGAAAGGGCGAAAAGAGCTTGAACAAAAGGATTAAGAATAAAAAAGAGAAAACTTCCCCTCATGTTTTTATTTAAAATGGCAAAAAGAGGAGTAAGGACAAGGCCCGTCACAGCAATAACTCGAATGACATTCAAAATGTTCCAACTTGTTAAGGGCTCAAGCTCTAAAACTCCAATGGCGGGTCGTGTGAAAACCAGAAGCCCCCACCGAACAAAAATATTTGTTCCGACAATAGCAAAAATTCCCGTAAGTCCTAAAGAAAGAGACCAAGAAGAGTGGTTGCGTGCTTTACCAAGCAACCCTTCGAAGGGAGGCGTTCCCAGAACCAATGCACCCAAAAAAAGAATAAAAACTTCTATGGCAAAAATGGGAATTTGACGAATATGGCCGCGAACAATAACCCTTTGAATCTCGTCCATCTGGCTTTCTCCAAAAACATTGAGGCAGAGAATACAAAGGGTCACTCCAATAACGAGAAAAACGATTCCGCGAATAATTCCTGAATAGATAAGATTTGTTTGCTCTTTAAGTTTTGTCTCTGAGGCTAATGCTCCGTGGGCCAGCCATATCATTCCCAAAATAGAAATAACGCTAAAAATAATTCTATTCGATTGAATGGCGAAGAGAGCAAAGAACGTCACGCCTAGAGTGAGAATAGCTGTTTGTGATCTTGAAGAATATTTTTCTGTATGACGATTCCCTTGAATCAATATTGAGAGAAGAAGAACACAGAGCGAGAAGATTTGCGTAGTGCCGTCTAAAATCATTCCACCAATAACAAAGAGACTTGAAGGCAGCCGGTAAAGGAGAAGCTGTTGAATAAAAGCTAGAACAAGAGCAATAGTTTGGATGATCCACCCTTGCCGGTGATGAAATTGTCTATCGACAATTTCAAAGAGGGCCAAAATAAAAATCCCCAAGAGAAGGGTGCATTGAGGAATGAGAAGTTGGTAGGAGCCCATTATTTCATCACTCCTTGGGCCCAAACCTCAGAAAAAATTTCTGGCAAAATTCTAATTCCTGCAATGAGGCTCGCCCCAAGCAGGGTCACCACAAAGGCCAACCTTCTATGCCAGCCATTGAGAGCTCCTTTGTTGGGGGTCTTAGAAGTTGAAAAGGAAAAACCCCCAAGGCCCGACCAATAAATAAAAAAGCTAAGAAGCCAAATGGCACTTCCTTGGCGAACAAGTTCATCGGAGCTGGGCCCGAGGGCAAAAATGATTATGGTAAATAAAAATGAACCGGGAACCCCCCAAGCGGAAAGCTTAAGATAGAGCTCGCGATAATTTTCAGGATTGGCGGCATCGCGGTCAGCCATCATTATGGTCCAGACTCCGGCAATCAATGCTCCAATTGCCGCATAAAAACGAAAGCTTTCCCCCGAAAGAGCCGCCCAAAAAATAAAGAGGGACCAATTACAAAAAAATAAAGTTTGCCTCCGGCGCCAATGCTTAAGAAAGACAGCGCCTAACGAAACCAGTAAAGCAAAAATAGGGAGCCCCACGTACATTAAATTAAATGGAGCCCGTCTTGCGATCTCGGGGAGAAAAACAGAGCAATAAAAAAGGCAGCCCAACCCAGAGCACGCAACTCTCAACGCAGACATAAAAGAACCAACGGTGGCCGCCGCATTTTCTCTAAAAATACAGAAGAGTTCCGTATAAGAAGAAATAATAAGAGCTGCCACAGATAAGCCATAATTCACTTCGGGGGGAAGAGCAGGAATACTTTGTGCTAAAATAAGCATGAAGAAGATAAGGGCCGGCGTCACCGTCGTCCTCAAAGCACCAAAGCCAGACCATGACAACGCATTTTGTTCAAAGAGAAGAGAAGTAAAAAAGAGGGCGCCGGCAAAGTCTCTCCAAAAAGCTTCGGGCGTTCCCTCTAAAACAGCATCGAGAATGAGAACATAGGTAAGCAAGAAAAGAATAATGTTCATCCATCTCTTTGGAATCTGATTGTACCCGTCAAAAAAAAGAATTCCGCCAAAGCAGAGAAAACCAATAACAACCCAAGGGGCGCGAGAAGATGTTGCGAGAATAAAGGCAGCCACAGAAATGGCAACAAGCCCGAGACTTGTCACTAGGGTTTTGAACTTCATCTTAACCCCCAAGCAAGGGCAAGGCCCAATAAGCCAAGGAGCCACACCAGATGGCTTTCACTTTCGATAGCGTCATAAAATTTTCTCAGTCGACGGCCTTCAGAGAGATCAATTTGTTTTCCGGCTCTTTCTTGTAAGAGAGCGATCGGGTCTTTAATTTCAGGCCAGAGATTTCCAGTAAACCCATTAATAGGCTCAAAAAATCTCTTTCGTTTGGGATAGAGAACCTTTCCGAGGATAACACTGATGAGAAAGACTCCGGCAAAAATGATTCCCTGCAAACCCACAACGGGAATTTGGGCGGGAAGAACAAAAATAAAAAGGCCAAGCAGGAGTGCTGTAAGAGCTATATCGATGGCGTCTACAAACCATGGTCGCACAATAATTTTTGCTGAAACAAAGGGGCGTGATAACAAAATCGCACTTAAAACCTCGATGGCATAAACGGCATTTTCATTTAGCGCTTTAATTGAAAAATCTGAAATAAGGACTCCCCCAATACCAGCAAAAAGCGCGACAAGGTACATAACTTTACTTTTATGAAGGAGTAGGGGCCAGAGCGCTATAGCCATCAGCCCATGCACTGGAGAAATACAAAAAACTCCGAGGCCCATGGCAATATATACTTCTGAATATTGAGCACCCAAGCTTAAGACGGCTGCAAGAGCCATCCATACCAGCGCCCAAAGAGGATAAGAAGAAAAATCTTGGTTGTGCCAGAGAGCAAAAGAAGGGATGGCTGCCGCTAAAAGATATGAGTAAGGCGACTCAGTTTCTTTTTCAGAAACCCAGTGAGGCAGAGGCCATGCAAAAAGGCGAAGAACTATAGTAAGTGCTAGGGCTAAAATTAAATAGTGCCCCTCAAGATGAAGCAGAACCCCAAAACTTGCTGGCAAAAGAGAAAAAAGACTGCGGCAAATATTATGAATCGCTCGATTTTTCTCTGAAAGGTCGCCGGCCAAGAATGTTTCTAGATTTAAAAATAAATCTCCCATGACAATGCAAATAATTGTGATCCCTATATCGCGGGAGATAAGGCTTTGAGCAAAAAATAAAGAGGCAAAAGCAGTAATAGGTTTAAGTTTCTTTGCTTCAATAACTTCAGACAACGTGAGCGCTAGAAACGCCGCCACTCCACCCCACCACAAGGGGTTTTCGCTTCTCTGCCAAACAAAATAACTAACACAGCCCAGAGCTAAGGCCGCGGGGATCCACAATGGCCCCTCGCCGGCCTTCTTGTTTCCACCGAGAAAAATAAAAGGAATGAAAACAATACATATAATCAGCTCATTCATTGTCGGCCTCCAAGTCTAAACTCTGAGACTTAGAAAAGCGGCGAATTCCAGAGGCCATAAGAATGAAAAAAACAAGGGCGCCAAGAGAGGCAACCATAACCGACATCGCTTGGCCGTTAAAGACTTCTTGATTGCTGTCTCGAACAGAGAAACCCAACAGAACAAGGCTATCAATTAAAAGTTTTAGAGAAATAACTTGGATGAAAAAATTTCGAAAACAATAAACGGCAAAAATTGAAAAGCAAATGATGCCCACAAGAATTTGCATCATTGCCGCTCACCGGAAAGCATGGAGCTTGCCATAACAAAAACAAAGAAAATAAGAATGGCCACAATCCAAAGGCCAATTTGGTAGCGAGACATGAGAAGGCTTCCCACTTCTTCTAGATTTTCAGCGGTGGGGCGCAATTCCATTGGGACTTGTTTTAATATAAGACTTATGGCACCACCAAAGATCGCTATGGGGAAAAGTAAAAATGCTCGGCGAAAATAAATTTTTCTATCGTCGCGATAAATAAGCCAAACCATTCCTGAGGCAAAAACGAGAAGGCTTCCCAAAAAAGAAAAAATTCCTAATGCTTTCATTCCATTGAGATACATCATTCCATCGACAACAAGAATAAGGGCAAAAACTAAACTTCCCAAAAAGAAAGCATAATTTTTCATGAAACTCCCCCGGGAATAAGAAGGGAGAGCGCTAAAATCAAAATCGAAATGGGCGTTAAACGCCAAAGAATAAAGGCTTCTGCCTGATCTTCTCGAAGCCTAAAGAAAAGCTGAGAGGCCAAACTTGAGGCTACATTTATAAGAACACTTTTTAAAATAAGTCCGATGTTTCCAACCATTCCCGTTGTACTTGCTCCCCCAAGAAAAACGTCCACCATAAAAAGTGTCCAGACCGCTCGACGCATTTGGGGAAGAAGTTCATCAAAAGACCACCCAGCCGCTTTTTCATCTTTGTCGCGGGCGAAAATAGTTTGAAATGAAGTAAAAAGATTGGCTACAGCGTAGGCAAAGAGAATAAAAATGGCCCAAGGATATCTCCATATAATCCACGAATGATTCTCCTGAAGATCTCGAAAACCAGAAAAATTATCAACTCCGGTCATGGCGATTAAAGTGATGGCTAAAATAAAATGAACGGTACAACTTCCAATTGTTCTTTCTGACGTCACCAAAATAAGGGGCCAGCCCGAACCTCTCTTAAAGGCCCACTCTAAAATGAGGTGGAGAACGGGGCCCGCAATAACAAGAGTTGTAAAAATCCAAAACGAATGGGCACACGAAAGAGGAATCTGCCCAAACCAAAGGGGAAGAAGGCCTGCTGCTAAAAATATAACGAGAAATTTTGCCCCTGAGGCTAAGTGTTGACCAAAGGAACCTTCTGTTCTTAGAATTTTTATTCCGTGACGGGCAAAAATTCTTAAGGGGCTTGTTTTCGTTCCCGCAAAACCCCGCCGAAGCTCCAACCGGGCCGCAATGAATTCCTCAACGAGAATACTTATTTCAACAATGATAAAAATGTAGATAGCCACTTTAACAAAAGCCCCAAAACCAGAAAGAATTTCTGCGATGGCGCCGGTCATTGATTTACCGCTTTTCTAAAATAATAAAACCCTATGAGAAAACAAAAGGTCGGTAAAAAAAGTGAGGTGAGGACAAAGAAAACGTGGCCTTGCATGCCCTGGTTTTGAGCAATGCGCATGGGCATAAAAGTTAGAATCAAAAATGCCAGGGCACTGAAGGGTAAAATTATTGAAAAAGAAATAAGCGCTCGAGATTTAATAAGTGGTGGAACCCTTGGAGTGCGAAGGGTCGATTTCATTGATGACCGGCGATGAATTGAAGAAAGACTTATCCCCAAGCCAGAAACAACGATGAAGCAACCCAAGATGTATCCCAATAAATATAGCATGAGCTTTCAATTTTTACATTGCCTGGACTTGATGTAAACCCTTAGATTGATCAAACAATTTTTCGGAGTCAACCCAATGCCTCTGCGGCGCGTTAATAATTATGAGCTCTAGCCCCACACTTGAAGCGCTCCATCGCGCCTTAGAAATATCAAAATCCAAAATTGAATTGGTCGGATCCACAAGCCCAACCTTGCTTGCCTGGCTTTTAACTAACGACACCCCTTCGCAACCAAGGCTTATCATCACTTACAACGCAAAAAGCGCCACCCAACTTGAACGAGATCTCTTAGCCCTTAATCCCCAATATCAGCCGGTGGTTTTTGAAGCCTTTGATGAATCCCCTTACTCGGGCCTTTACCCCAACAAAAGTGTTTTGCAATCGCGAACCCGCTTTTTATGGCGAGCCCTACACGCTAAGAACAACGATATTTTTATTTCAAGTATTGATGCTCTTCTCCAAAGAACTATTCCCCTAGAAACCTTTAAACAATTTGAATTGAAACTATGTAAAGGTGACGAAGTCGATTTAGATTTATTTTCCAAACAACTTGTTCAAAGTGGTTACGAATCTTCTCCTCTAGTGGAAGATGGTGGCGCTTTTTCAAGAAGGGGTGGAATTTTTGATATTTTTACTCCGACTGAAAATATGCCTGTTCGTTTAGAGTTTTTCGGCGATCAAATTGAAAGCATTCGCCTCTTTGACCCTGAGACCCAACGGTCCGAAAAAGATTTAGAAGAGGTGACCGTTGTTCCCGCGCGAGAAATACTTTTTACCGATGAAATTCTTGGGCAAGGACGAACACAAATAAAATTATTTTGTGATAAAAATAATATCACCAAAGAGGCAAAAGAAACTCTTCTTGAGCCACTAAAACAAAGAATTTATGCCCATGGCATTGACTACTGGCTTCCTTATTTTTATGAAAAACCACCAACGGCTTTAGAGGCCTTTAAAGTAAGACCTCAAATTTTTTGGCTAGACAGTCTCGAGATCACTCGGGCCGCCGACGGTTTAGCTGAAACCTACAAAGAAAAATTTCAATCACAAGTTAGGTCTAAGCAACCCGTTCCAGACCCGACTTTGCTTTTTGAATCTTTTGATTCATTAAAAAGAAAGATTGAAAGTAACTCCATTGAAATTAAAAAAATTCATGTAGATGACCATAAAATTGGCCAAGATCGAATCGTTAGTTTTAAAGCTTTTGACACCTCTGATCTTTCAACGGTTGTTCGGGCCTCCCGAGAGGCAAAAAAAGATTTTATCTTGCCCGCAGTAGAAAAAATTAAAAATTGGCGCTCCGATGGTTTGAAGGTTTTTATTTGGTCAGCATCAATCACCCAAGCTCAGAGAATGAAGTATCTCTTTGAAACTCACGGCCTCACAACAGAGCTTATCGAAGGTGATCAAAGCCCCTGGAAAAAATGGTTTGAAGACCAGAACAAAAATAATTCTTTAGTTCACATTATTCCTCGAGCTCTTTCAGATAGTGGCCGCTACATTGACGAAGGCATTGCCTTCATTAGAGATGAAGATATTTTTGGAAGTCGGGTTCACCGCGAAACCCGTCGCACAAAGGGAACCCTCGAGCAACGACTTAATACATTAAGCTTTGGTGATCTTAGCCCCAACGATCATGTGGTTCATACTCTTCACGGCGTTGGGGTTTACGAGGGTTTAAAGAAGATCGCAGTTCAAGGAGTTGAAAATGAATTTATTCAACTTAAATATAAAGATAACGACCGACTGTATTTACCAGTCTATCGCATTTCTCAAGTACAAAAATACTCCGGTCCGGCTGGAACGCCAATGGTTGACAAGCTTGGTTCGACCGCCTGGCTCAAGGCGAAAGTTAAGGTTCGCAGTGGCTTAAAAGATGTGGCCTCGGAACTTCTCAATCTCTATGCAAAGAGAAACAGTCTTAAAGGTTTTGCCTTTACACCTCCCGATGACGACTTTAGAGAGTTCGAGGGGACCTTCCCTTACGATGAAACTCCCGATCAAGCTAACGCCATCGACGATGTCATTGAAGATATGCAAAAAGAAAGGCCCATGGATCGCCTCGTATGCGGTGATGTGGGTTTTGGAAAAACAGAGGTGGCCATCAGAGCCGCTTACAAGGCCATTCAAGATAAAAAACAAGTGGCGGTTCTTGTTCCAACTACAGTTCTTGCTTTTCAACACTATCAAAACTTTAAAAAACGCTTTGACGATTCCGCAGTGAGTGTCGCTATGGTGAGCCGCTTTGCAACACCCGGTCACATCAAAAAAGATTTAGCTTTAGCGGCCAGTGGAAAACTCGATATCCTTATTGGCACCCATCGTTTGCTTTCAAAAGATATTCAGTTTAAAGACTTGGGTTTACTCATTGTGGATGAAGAGCAAAAGTTTGGCGTTACTCACAAAGAAAAAATCAAAAAGTTTAAAACGGAAGTTGATGTTCTTACTTTAAGTGCAACGCCAATTCCCCGAACACTGAATATGGCCCTTATGGGCGTTAGAGATCTTTCAATTATTAATACTCCGCCAGAAGATCGGCTAAGTATTAGAACATTTATCAGTCGCTTTGACGAAGAAACTATTAGAAAAGCCGTACTGGGAGAGGTTCAACGGGGGGGCCAAGTTTTTTTCATTCATAACCGCGTCTTAAGTATCAACGGCATGGCCGATCAACTCAGAAAAATTGTTCCGGAAGTGAGAATGCGCATCGGCCATGGCCAAATGGACGAAGCCCTCCTTGAAAAAACCATGCTTGATTTTTATAATCATGAATTTGATCTGCTTTTATGCACAACAATTATTGAATCGGGCCTTGATATTCCAAGGGCAAACACAATTATTATTGATAGAGCCGACACCTTTGGTCTTTCTCAACTTTATCAACTTCGCGGAAGAGTGGGGCGCAGTAAAGATCGCGCCTATGCCTATCTTCTTATTCCACCTCAAGGGGTTATTGATAAAGTGGCCCAAGAACGCCTAAAAATCATTCAAGAAAATACTGAGCTTGGAAGCGGGTTTCATATTGCCCATCACGATCTTGAGTTAAGAGGAAGCGGAAGTATTTTAGGTGAAAATCAGTCGGGCCATATTGCAACTGTTGGCTACGAACTTTATATGGAGCTCCTGGAACAGGCTCTAGCCGCGGCTAAGGGGGAAGTTGTCGAAGAAGAGGTTGAGCCCGAAATCAATCTTCGTATTCCAGCCCTTTTTCCAGATTCGTATATTGAAGATATTCGCTTCAGACTTTCTTACTATAAAATGCTCTCAGAAATTCACGATGAATCAGACCTTGATAAAATCGAAGCTGAATTGGTCGACCGGTTTGGGCCTATACCAGAGGAGGTAACGAACCTATTCGGTATTATGTTGATTAGAAGAGTGTGTAAGGATTTAGGAATTAGGGACATTTCTGCAGGACCTAAAAACCTCTCCCTTCTTTTTACCGACACCACCAAAGCCGCGCCAGATAAGGTTATCCGGCTAGCTACGTCGCAATCTAATAAATATCAGCTCACCCCAGACCAGAAACTTATTATTCGCATGAATTCAAGCAGTTGGCCCCCGATTTTAGAAGAATTAAAAAATTTAAAACGGACCCTCATTTAGAGGTATAATTAGAGGTGTGGGGACGTATCTATGAGTATCAAAAAGTTAGTCAAAATAACAATCTTCATGATGTTCATCAGTCTGTCTATTTCTGCCCACGCTTTCGCGGGGGATGATCCTCAGCCCAATGATGACGGAAGCGGCGGAAATATAAACGTTGAAGACACGGATTACGCCTGAGTCTTAGAACTCAAATCTCAAGCCGCCACTGAGCTGTAGCGGGGTAGACAAGTCTGCGGGAGAACCTCCAGAAGCAAGAAAGCTTCTCGCCTCTAAAAATATAAAAGTATTTTCAAGACCGAAATCTTTGTATCCAGAATCGTGGGTTTCTGGGTCAATCCAATCTAACTGAAACATGAGTCCGAGAGCATAGAATGTGGCTATTGTGGTATTTCCCGTTACTGAGAGTCCTTGGGTTTTCTCCGAATAGAAATCTTTATAAA
>Ga0207119_1047_pt1 | contig 19146 bp, 25 predicted proteins | sample Alteio_BWMinHeat_43_FD_153505 | JGI IMG/M metagenome (GOLD analysis project Ga0207119, IMG submission 153505) | Enriched cells from forest soil in Barre Woods Harvard Forest LTER site, Petersham, Massachusetts, United States -... | ecosystem: Environmental > Terrestrial > Soil > Temperate forest >... | reverse complement strand
CGAACGAAAGCGGTGAGCCGGACGCCCGACAGTTTGGACGTGCACGCGTCTTCTACCCTTCGCGCGAGTCAAAGTCGTTGAAGGTGGGTCTGCCCGAGTTGAAGCGTGCTGTATTCCTGGCGGGCAGGCTCGAAAGCATCGACTATAAAAGCGAGGACTGGCGCCGGCTCCGGCGCGCGATTGATGCGCTGACAAGAGGATCGACGGAGCCGTTTCTTCAAGATGAACGACTCCATCAATTCGTCCGAAGCTTAGAGGGACTGATCAGGCCGGACATTGCAAAAACTCGGAGGCAATTTATTCATCGTTCCCAAACCACATTTGCGATGGGTCAGACCACTGACGATGCGCTAGGACAGATATTCGATATCCGCAGTAAGGTGGAGCACTTACACAGTGCTCTTGATGCCCTTCCGGGAACGACGAGTCAGGAGAAAGAAAACTTGTTGTACCAGCGAGCCCGACAAATCGATCAGTTAGCCCGCTTTGCAATTTCGCGCATCCTCGAAAGCGACCACCTTCGCGAGACTTTCAAAACGGATGCAAGCATTGCCGATTTCTGGAGCAAAAAGGATGATGAACGCGCGTACCTTTGGGGCAGTCGTCTGGATGTAGATACGATTGATTAAAAAAGTGGATCGGGGTAAGCAGTCCGCGCAATGGGCGCTGCTGCGCTTCGACTTCTCAACGGAGCCTACGCGGGTAGGGGGATGATCTAATCGGTGGCTGAACCATTCACGATCCGTATCTTTGTTCCCGACGGTGATCCAGAGGGGACACGGCTCATCGACCGAATGAACTGGACCGGGAAGGGCGTCGTGTTTCCTCGCACTAAATGGCTAGACATCAGAAAAAGGAGCGAGTTCAATCGCGGCGGCGTTTATATCTTGTCCGGTTGGGTGGAAGACGATCTACCGACCCTCTACATAGGGCAGGGTGAGGAGGTACGGAGTCGCATCGAGTCGCATCACCAGAATAAAGATTTCTGGGATCGCGGCATCGTCTTCATTTCGACCGGCGGTGGGTTGAATCGAGCCCATCTCACTTGGCTTGAGTATGCGCTTATAGAACGGGCGGGCGAGATGCGGCGCTGCCATTTAGACAACGGCAATGCACCGCAGGAACCGGCCCTTACTGAAGCTGAGAAAGCCGATACCCAAGGATTTCTAAGGGAAATTCTTCAAATTCTTCCATTAGTCGGACTACACGTCTTCGAATCGGCCAAGCCGGTAGCACTTCCCAGAGCCACCAGTGCAGGTGCCACGGTCAAGGCGGACGATCACAAGCCCGATACCGTCATTGTGCCCGCCCAAAAGGACGGCTTTGAGAAAGTCTTTTTGGGGGAAAATTGCTGGTACTCCATCCGTATCTCTCCCGGCATGCTGGACAAGATCAGGTTCGTCGCGGTCTATCAGGCAGCGCCAGTCGCGGCTATTACGCATTATGCGCCGGTTGATCGAATCGAGCCTTACGGCGAAAGCGGCAAGTACAAGCTGGTCTTCTCCGAGAAGCCAAAGCTCATCGGCCCGATCCCGCTGGCCGACGCATCTCCGGTCTTCGTGATGGGACCGAAATACACCAGCTTCGAGAAGCTCAAAGTGGCGACTAAGATTTCCGACCTAGTCGGAAAGAACTGAAGGCGAGCGTCTGCTGCAGTTCGTCCCTCATCGGGCCTGACCGCTGCAATGGCTGTCTCGCGGCCCATGTTCGCAGAATGTAAGAAGATCGTAGCGATCTGATCACGAGACCGGGCAGGAGCGTTTTGGACTTAACCTTGTGGATCAAGACAGAGGTAAATGGCTTGATCTCTTTGACGAGTCGGAGCTAGTCCACACACACTGGAGGAGTCGATTTGAAGCTGACAGAGCAGAGCGATATCGAAACGATAAGAAGAAGAAATATCATCGAGATGGCGCTTGGATTCACGGCGATGATGAGAATCTTCTCGGAGGGATCGAAGCACAAGATAGAATCAAAGCTCACAGAACTGTTCTCAAGCCTGCCGACGATCACTAGTCCCGAAGACTACGAGTCCCGTCATCGGACGTTTTGTAAGTGGTTTACTCACGAGATTCGCACGGCAGAAAAGAAACTGAAGAACGGGAAAGTTCTAGAGAGCGAAAGGGCGTCGTATGGCCACGCCGCGAAGATCTTGGATATCGCGATCAAGGTTTATGTTTACTACTGCGCCCAGCCGAACGCGGAGGTTGCTGAGCGAGTTTTGCCGTTTCTTAACGGCGCAGTCGACACCCAGATCATGGAACACCTTCAGTCCGTATGCGCCACTACGATTAGATCGAAGACCATTAAAGAAGTCGATGAAAAGGCTTACCGGGGGCTCCAGTTGCTCGTGTGCGCTGAAAGCCAGGCGCTTAAGATCTACCCCGTGCAATACGACGATGTAATGTGGCGACGCCTTAACCGAAATGTCGCTCCGATAAAGGCGTCCAAAGAGCCGAGCTCGTGGTCACGACCATGAAGCTTTGCGCTAATCGGTAGTCACGATCGTTCAGAACGGGCACCCTTTGAAATCCGTAAGGTCCAAAGCACTATTCGACATCTCCACAGGCAAGTGGCACTACTACAGCTCCTCACATCTACACAGCTTCTATGGCGCAGATTCGATCCTTTGACGAGGCGATGCAAATGATTTGCGTTTTTTCGCATCGAGGTCGGGCGAGATTAGCCCATAGGATTGACAGGCCACTCCAGAGACGCCGGACCTAGTGCCCTGAGACTTGCCATGCAGACTTTATGAAGAAAACGAAACCCCGTCAAATTGGTGAATCGCGGGGCTCATTCGTATTTCGCGTCCATCAGCACGCGCGCTGAGTTCGCTCGGAGGTCACCGCGCTGGCAACGGCGTTGCGGGGCTCAGCGCACTAGGTGTCAAAGAACTCCCATCTGCCCCATTCCGCTTTATGACAGTCATGGCAGTCGCTAGCACCCCGGCAACATCCGCCAGATTCGTCGGCAGAATCATCGTGTTGGTCTCTTTCGCCAAAAGTCCGAACTGTTGAATGTAGTCTATCGCGATGCGGTACTGTAGCGCCTCGTACCCGCCCGGGGACTGAAGCGCCTGCGCGATTGCACGGATTCCATCTGCCGTAGCGCTTGCCACTGCCGTGATGGCCGATGCTTCTCCTTCCGCCTCCTTGATCCTCTGTTGCTTCTCACCCTCCGCTTTATTGATTAGTGATTCACGAAGACCTTCCGACTGGTTGATGGCAGCCGTGCGCTTCCCTTCAGACTCTAACACTACGGCGCGCTTTTCGCGCTCCGCCCGCATCTGCTGTTCCATTGCATGAAGAATTTCCACCGGCGGCTTGATGCTGCGGATTTCGTACCGCAAGACCTTAACACCCCATGCTTCGGACGCCTTATCGACCTCTGCGACCACATCGGCATTAATTCGCGGACGCTCTTCGAACGTATGATCGAGCTCTATCTTGCCGATTTCGCTGCGGAGAGTAGTCTGCGCCAACTGTTCGATGGCGTATTCAAGATTTGTAATTCCATAAGTCGCGCGTTCCGGATCGACTATTTTATAATAGAGTATGCCGTCAATGTGAATGAGAACGTTATCCTTTGTGATGCAGTCCTGTTCTTCTATGGGTTTCGCGATCTCCATCAAGTTATGCTTAAGCCGGACGTTATCAACAAATGGCACGAGAAGATAGAAACCGCCCCGCAGCGTTTTCTCATATCGCCCGAGGCGCTCGACAATCCAAGCTTGCTGCTGCGGGACTATTATCGCGGTTCGCGAGAGACCATAGATCACTGCTATCGCAAAAACGATTACTACAACGAGTTCAGCCATAAGCGCGTCCTCTGTGCCATTCAAGACTCGGGCTCGATCCAGATAGTCAGACCTTGAACTCTCGCTACGCGGCAACGCTGGCCTTTCGCAACCGCTTCCGGTTGAGCATTGTGCGCCATCCAGGTAGTTCCGCGTAACTCTGCCTTGCCAAACCCTCCGGCTGGGAGTTCTTCGGAAGCAGTCGCGATCTCGCCCACGAGATAATCCAGTTCGCTAGTGGTATTCCCCTCTCTTGACGGTCTCAACCTTAACCAGAACTTGCGCGATGCGACTAATAGGCCCACACACAATATTGAGAATAGGAACCATTGGCGCGAAATTGCCACAGCCGGAAAGAGGCCTGTGATTCCAGCTAGAATCGAGGCAGCTAGGCCAATGCAGAGGAGGGAGAAGTCTCGCGTGAAGTGAATCTCAGCTGCTATGCAAACAATCGCAGTAACGGTCCACAGCCACCATGGCATCGTTAAGGCCCTCTTTTAATTCTATAATAGAGCGCTATCTCTCCGGCGGTGTCAAGGGAAAGCACGCCGCGGCGCCGTGAGAGTGAGAGAAAATCAGTGTTTTGCAAGCGTCACAAGTGATCCGTGTGACGTTTCGAAAAACCCTAGACACCTCAACGGAGAGAATAGGTGTGACGTTGTGACCGTTCAATCGGACTGGCCCTGCAAAGTGTCGCGGTCAAGCTTGAGCGCGCACCGGTATGAGCCTACCCCGGTGCCCTTTTTTTTTCGATAGACCAAGTCCACAAGCAAACTGATCAGGCTCTCAAACACCTGGGCGATTTTTTGCAATCGCCTGATTATATTGACAATCCGGTGAGAGTCTCGCACTCGTTGGCGAAGCCGAATCCCTTCGGACTGCGTCGATGTCCATACGCTTCCACTAACCATCCAACGCTGATCACTCGCTTTTCGCTATAGGTCAATGCGAGCAGGGTCAGGAGATAAGGAGGCCATCACTTCCTCCCCCGAGACCATTTTTAGCCACAACGCGGCTTCAGGACTGTCGAGCAGTACCAGGGTCAGAAGTGCTATCGACCACCTGGATGTCGGTCACACGTTTCTCCATCGCTACATGAGCAAGTTCGATTGCGGCACCCCGCACCATTCGCTCGATTACTTCGGCAATGGCCGGATTCTGAGATGATGCATCGATACCCTGTCGAGCGATTTCACGAATCGCTGAGATCGCTTCCCTTTCTGTACTTCTGCGCGAGCGCCCGCGAAAGGTGCCACGCAGAAGAGTGAATATCTGAACCATGAGACCTGCGATGGTCGCATCAGCGGCCAATTCAAACAGCCCGGGCGAGGCGATCTGAATGCGTTCCAGACCCAATTCTCCGATTTCAGCTCGTGCCCTGCTAAATAACCTCCTTGAAACAGATGCTGCGACGCTGAAACTCAGCTCGCGTTCGGGAATGTCCTCTATGATCGATGCCAGTCGTTCGTGTTTGAATTGGGGTGCGGAAAGGATCGCCAACCTGAAGTAGCACCTATCGACCAGTTCCAGAAGCATCCCAAATTCCCTCAACCTCCAGCCCTCTCCGACGCTGATCCTCAACCGAGCTTCCTGAGCCACGCACAACCTCCTCATTCAGAAATAAATTGAATCCTGCCAGAAAGAAGTTCTACAATGTCTCGGCGAACGGTCTGCTGCAATTCAGAAGGAAGTTGCCGAGGCTCTAACCGGTACAGCCCGTCAGTTCTCATCCCACTTCAACTTGGCGCTGGGGCAGTAGAGCGAAATCGGGTTGTCACCGGATTCTGAGTCTTCAAGTGCTGGCCTGCACCCCGATTTCCCACCATTTATAAGTAGAGTCCGTCGGTTATTGACCCGCCCTGCAGAAGTAGTCCGACCGGCGGTAGAGATTTCGGCCTGGTCTGGCTGGTTGGTGCCGGTAGTTCCGGCGTTTATCGCACTCAACATACTCAATTGACACTCTCTAGCAAGTCGCGGGTTTCAACGGCCTGTTCCGCCTGAGCGGAGGGCAGCTTTTCGGCCTCACCCCTCAGCTCGACCTGGGGTGGGCCGGAAAGCTGTAAGGGTTTTGGATCCACGGCCGCGCTGCCGTGCATGGCGCCGGCCGGCACGCGGTCTGCCGGCCAAGCCGTGCGCAGCTAGGGCGCGCTCGATGCTCTCCACTCACTAGCGAGGTCCTCCGGCGAACGATCGCCCAAGGCGCTGTGCGGTCGCACCTCGTTGTAATCCAATCGCCAACGCTCAGTACGGTGATCGGAACGGTGATCGGATCGTGAACGGAACGATTGCGACGCGTGTATCGGACTCCGAACTATAGTTCGAGTTTAGTTGTTCTCAGAGCGATCACCCGGGCCGGAATTGTTGCGAGTGTGCTTGTCATGAGTGGAGTGCTGCGTTTCGGCGCTCGGTTCGCCACGTTCATGAGTTACCGCGACATGCCGGTCGGTATCGCGGGCTTGATCGCGATCGCGATGCCCGTCAGCTCGTACTCCGTTCCGATAGCCAGAACCGTATGAGTCTCTATAACTTTGCGGATACAAATACCCACTGTCGCTGTCACTGTAGGAATAGGAGCTTTCATTATAACCGTAGGGGTTGTTGGAATAACCTGGGTTGCCGCCGAAGCAACCTGCGGCTAGCGTTGCGGTCATGATGCTGCCGAACAACATCATCAGTTTTCGAGAGCTAATCGTTTTCATAACATTCCACCAGGCCTTCACTCCGAGCTTCTTGCGTATGTGTTGGTCTAGCGGAACGTGGTCGAAGGCGAGCGAAAGTGCCACTGGTAGGGCTGGATCAAAGTCGGACTCGATTCTTTTATCGGTCGCGACTCTTCAACTGTATCAGGACGTGACACACATAAGCCACGCGACTGCGCTTGATTTGGTTACAAGGAGTACCAAGCTGCGATGGAAATTATGGCTAGAAACCGGGATTCAAGGTCGAGGCGGTGCGAGTCGGTGAGCGCATCGCCTTTCCGGTCCGGAATACCAGCAGCGATGCTCGCGAAACCGCTTCCAACCAGGCACGGAAACGGCCCGTCTCGCGGTTTTCGGACCGAGATCCCCACCTTATACGTCCGGCGGCGGAAAACGGCTTCAAACCCGAGTTCGATCCAATCGGTCTTCGCGGCGGGGCGTACGAAGTCAGAGGGCATCGTGCGGGAATACCGTCTAACCGCTTGAGGACCGCCTTCATATCGGCCTTGCCAGCGTAGCGCCTAGGTTGAAACGCTTCTAGGGTAGTGACAATCTTTGACAAATGGACCTCTCGATTAAGACGCTTGGTCGCACAGCCCTGCTCATTTTTGCTTTAGGCGCTGTTAGAGCGGCGCCACTCAGTGCGTCATCATCGCGGAATTCGCTAACCGTTTTCGATTCAAAGAACAAGATCGTGGGACCGGCGATCCTAGATAGGCATGCCACGACAAACGGGGGTTATTTCAATTGGTCGGTTGTGCGCAAAATCAGTGGCATCTGGTTTGTCTTGCCGGTCGATCCTGCCGGCGGGTTCACCACAACCGGCACAATACTGTATTACACGCAACCAGATTGCTCCGGGACGGCGTACGTGCAGATGACTGGTCCGCAGGATCTTGCTTTCTCCGATCGGGATTCCGGAGGTGTCGGAATCGCATCTGGCTCGGTGTATTATCCAAACGGAACTTGGCCGGGTATCACCTTAACAACAGAGCAGTCTGCGGCTGGGACAGACCTTTCAACAGGTAATTTCGTTTGCAATAACACTTCCGGAAGCGTGCCAAACGCCGTACCGGCAGGGATTCTTACGCTTCCAAGCTTCACTCCACCATTTCATCTTAGGTGAAAACTCGTCTTGAGAGTCAGTCCAATCAGGTTGATCACCTTATTCGTCTTCGGGGGAATCCGTTCGAGCTAGGTTAAATCCCGGATGGCGGAGGCAGGCACGGCGCTCGCCTTTGGTGCATATTCAGCACCGAATCCAGCCAATTCCGCAGTAGATTCCTTGTGGACTTCTAAGGTTTCAGCTCGATGTTGAGCTAATATAATCCTGCCCCACAGGCCTTTTTTCGATCGACCAGTCCACAAGTTAAACGATCAGGCCCTCGAACACACGGCAAGTTCGTCGTTGATCGTTGATTATAATTGATAGGCCGGTGAAAGCCTCACGCTCGTTGGCGAAACCGCTACCCGGTCACGGTTGTTTTAGGTTATGTCAAGCACTAATTCAGGATTTCAACCGATCGCATAATGCGCCTACCATTAACGATGAAACTGTTAGCGATTGTTTCGTTCATCCTGACTATCACTGTTGGCACAGCTTCTGCCCGTCGTACGCCGACCCGCACGCCGACACCTACGCCACGGCCGACGCCTACAGCTACACGAACGGCGACGCCTACGCCGATAGTGACGCCAACAGCGACAGCAACGTCTACGCCGGTCGCGTCCGGTCTGCCTTATGTAAAAGCGGCAATCTGCGCGGGCGGTGATTTAAGCTCGTCACAAACGATGGTCTACAATCCGAACAATAATTCGACTGTGATCGCGCTCGGTGATTTTATGGTTAACTGGCAAACAGGTTATACCGCCGATGTTCCGGGTGAGGTCGTGACAGGCGTGCCACTGCCGCCAGCATTATGGACGCCTGTGGCCAACAGCCTCAAATGGCATCCGATCGCAGGTGCCAAATCGAATACTGAGTTTTTCAGCGTCGCCGTCCACTGGGCGCAGGCGACCGATGTCAATGATACCTTGTCGCAGTGGTTCTGGAGTATTCCGACCAGCGGTGGAGCTTATGTCGAGTATCTCAATTGCATGGTCGATCTTGGCGGCGTCAATACGGTTACACCAGTCGCGGCAGTTGAAAACGCTGACTGGGATGCAGGCGGCCTGCCGACCTTGGCCGCTCTTTCTTCGACGCAGGCCAACTCACTTGCACTCGCGCTATTCGTCGATGATGATTTTGGTTACAACACCCTCGGCGTGCCAACAGGATGGACGCACTTCGCCTATCCGAACTGGGGTGAACCATCCTATAATCCGAACTGCTGTGCGATCGATGCATTCAGCCTGTCGCTGCCGAACGTAGCTTCGACTGGCCCGGTTACCACTACGATGGGCGGCGATTCCGGTTATGGCGCTCTGGTTATTTTGAACGGTACGCCATGAGGCGACCGGCGACTGTCGCGTATTTGTAGCCATTCTCTGGACACGCGCCCCGACCTTCTGCGGCACTAAAACGGGCTTTCCGGAGATCTGCGCCATGAGAATGCGTCGGTCCTAATCGGTGTGACGGTTCGGAAAATGTGAACAGCATCAACGGACAGAAGAGTTGTGACGTTGTGACGCTTCAAAGCCGCGCTCGCCCTGCTTGGCCTCGCGGTCAGACCTGAGCGCGCCCCCGAATGAGCCAACCCGGGTGCCCCTTTTTTCCATCGACCAATTCCACAAGGTCACCGATCATAGAGTTCCGTTTGCGACGCGCATATTTCGCAGAGAGCTTCTCAAGGGTATCCCCGATGCGACGAGCCTGCTTCGCAATGTTTTTGCTGCGTGCTTCCACGCCTGGCCTTGCAGAACTCGAAACGGTTCCGAAACGTCGCGCGGATATCAATTAGAAGGCAAGAAAGCTCGCGACCAAAAGTCCCCCGAGTAGAGGGCGTTCTTGTGAAGCTGTAATATGAGCTCGCGCGAAGCACTCTGCTCTTTTGATCGGTGATTCTTTGCCACGTTTATGCTCAGTCTGCCTCCATCCTGATCGATCCGAGATCGACCGCCAGCTTGTTACCGGAACAGCGTTACGCAAAATCGCGGAACAGGTTCCGTTATCGGTGACCGCTCTGTTTCGCCACAAGGCTCATGTCGAAAGCCGGATCGTTCAGGCACGTCAGGCCGACGAAATTGCAGCCGGACGCTCACTTGCAAGCCGCCTTGACGAACTCGCCTCGATTGCCCGCCGTCAACTTCAGCGCGCCGAACAGGGGAATGATGTGCGGACGGCGCTACTAGCGCTCCGGGAACTGACCCGCCTTCTCGAAGTCGAGACGCGCGCCGAATCACAAGCCGCGCGAGTTCAAATCAACGTAGCCGCGTTCGACCTGAACGCCCTATCCGACCGCGATAAGAGCGCGCTGATCGAACGCTTGCTCAATAACGGCGGAAGGCTGCCGATCGCCTGGGTTCAGGGACAAATCGCGGAACTCGACGTGTCTGATGCCGAAGCCGATCAAGGCTGACGGGCCGACTGATCACAAACCGAGCAACCCACGAAGGAAGGACTTTCTGCTATAATAACTTCGTGGATGCGAGAGTCTCAAACGCGTTGGGTGCTCAGTTTGTCTATGACACGGACGCAGTCCTGCCGAGCGCTAATGCAACGTTTCTGCACTGCGCGAAGTGCCTGACAGAGTTCACAGCGCGAGTGCCCGAGAGCAAGGGTCAGTCGCCGAAAACTTACGCACGCCTGAATGTCGGAGTAACGGCTGACGGCAAGGCCTTCCAGATTTGGTGTGTCAGGCACGAGTGCAACGTTGCGCTGATCAGGGTCCATCAAGCTGCCGAAGAGATTAAAGAAACGCCGGTGTTGTCAACGCCGGAGTACGACCCGAGCACGGGAGCTTGATTTCCCGCCGTCCGTCCTCGCACGATCCGCGGCTTGTGAGACTTTGCGTCACGGCTCTTACAAACCGTCATCTTTCAGTCACACGAACGCCTATATTTTCAGAGTTTGTTGACGGTGTGACGGTTGTGACGCAAGCCCTGCTTATTGCTAAGACATCCTGCTTGAAAACGAGTCCGACGAAGATTTTCCGACAGCCTTTTTTGACAGCCTTCGCCTTGAACAAGGGCGGACAACGGGCACTGAATCAGACAGCGAGCGGTTGAGAAATCGTACACTTTCTACCCGTTTGAACACCGGCGGACGAAGCAAATAGCTACTCTTAATCAGCGGGTCTGGAGTTCGAGTCTCCAACGGCCCACCAAGAAACCTCAACAGATATAACTCGGCCGACAAAACAGCTCCTACCGCAGCTAGAAGATCGCGATTAGGTAGCGGATAGGTAGCAATCAGGCCCGTTCCTACCGGGTCCGCCATTTCGAGCCGATCGAGCGGATCACTACGAGACCGTCGCCTGCTACTCCTCCTTGGAGTACCCCACCTCCCCCACCTAATGCGGTACGCGCGGACTCCGCCGCGGTGCTCGCGGACGCGCTCCCCACTCCGCATCCACCTCCACACCGAAAGGCGCGCCAACGCTGCGCCGAAGCCTCGCGTGCTCGCCCGGCGCGTCGTTCCCAAGGCGCGGGTTCCGGCCCTTGCCGAGGCCTTCACCGCGAGGCGCCGGCGCTGCGCTCCGCTCCGCACATCATCGGCGCCCCGCCAGCCGCCTCAGGCAGTTGCATCGAGCGGTCGACCTTGGCTTTCCCGAGTTCACCAAGCATGTACGGACTCGAGCCAGCTCGCTCCTGCCACGATTCTTTCCCGCTATCCAACGGCGGTGGCGTTCCAGGGCGTATCCGTGAGAAAGCTTGCACGGATCATCTATAACGGCACACACAAGGTCGGAAAGGAACTGGCGCGCACTTTGATCGAAGCGGCTGAAAAGTCGGTCGGGAGCCATCACTCCGAGCCTTATCGATTGCGGATCAAATACCTCTGTCAAGACCACGATGTGCTGCGTCGCCGACTGAAAGATCTTGCGCGCGACATCGAGCGCAAGCTCGACGACCACGAGGTGGGCAACTGCTGACGACGATCGATGGAGTCGGGTCCTTGACCGCGGCTTGTCTGATCGCTGAACTCGGAGATCCTGCGCGCTTTCGCAGTCCGGGTGCGATCGCGAGCTATGTCGGCGTTGCGCCGCGGCTGCGGCAATCGCGCAAGAAGCGCCTCTCTGGCAGTCCAACAATCCCGTTTCGGAAACGCCCGCCTGTGAAAGGCGCTCTGGATGGTGGTTCTGAACGCCGTGCGCTGCAATCCGTGGCTGCGCCAGTACTATGAACGCCTTCGGGGAACGCCTTCGGGTCGCGGGCAAGCCTGGCAAGGTCGCCGTCATTGCCGCGATGCGAAAGCTGCTCGCAGCCGTGTGGAGTGTGGCTACTCACCGCCGCCCGTTCGTTCCGCACCTACCTCCGATCCCCGCGACGGCCAGCGCAGTGACCAATAATGATTGACGGTCGCAGGAGCACCGCCCATGAATTTACAGGATGGTGTGGGAGCCTGGTTTGGTCCCTTCATTGAGGAACGGTTGTGAATAGGTTCGGAGTGGGCGGTCACGGAACGCGTCCTGCCAATGTGCGATGCTGGGGCGCTGGCAGCTTGAGTCGCGCGGCGATGGCGCTGTGGCGAGGTGTCTGACTTTTCGCGACGCTCCAAATTCCCGCAATCGGGAAGGTTCTTAGGCGAGGACGCCTTGTCTGGCGTCCATGAGCGGACGGCATCGGCCCGCGGCGTTTTCGATCGTGTCCGAGCGTTTCTGGCAGACCATCTTGACGGTCTGCCAAAGATGGTTACCAAAAAGATGAAGGGGCGCAGTGAGAGTGAGCTGCAAAAGAAAAACCACAAGGAGGTGTTCAACGATGGCTCTGTTGAGATTTGATGCCAATCCCTTCAGCGGGTTGCTGGGCCTGCAGGACGAGCTTGAGCGGTTCATGCGCAACCCGGCATTCGGCACCGGGCTTTCCGGGTTTGGCGCCTATCCGCCGGTCAATATCTTCGATTCGCCGGAGGGCGCGGTGATCGTTGCGGAGATACCCGGCCTTGATCTGGCCAAGCTTGTCGTCGCGGGTGAGGGCCGTTCTCTGACGATTAGCGGCGAACGGCAGTTTGAGCCCGATGGGAACGGCTTGGGGTATCATCGCCGCGAGCTCAGCGAAGGCAAGTTTTCCCGCTCGATTCAATTGCCAGAAGATTACGAGACTGGCAAGGCAGAGGCCCGCTATGAGGCGGGGTTGCTGATCGTTCGTGTACCAAGAGCCGAGCACGCCCAGCGGCGGCAGATCATAGTGCAGACCGCGTGATGGAGGTGAAGGATCATGGAAGGCAAAGAGACCAGGGAAATCGCCACCAAGGAGAAACAGCAGCTTGCCAAGGCACAGGAGCAGACTCGTCCGGGCCGTTACTACGTGCCGGATGTGAACATTTACGAGCTTGACGAATCGCTGAAGCTCTGGGCAGACATGCCCGGCGTCAAGGAGAAAGACGTCAATGTCACGCTCAAGGATGGGGTGTTGACGATCGTCGGCCAGGTAGCCACCGACATGTATGCGGGGCTGCGGCCAACATACACCGAGTACAACGTTGGAAACTACTACCGTGAGTTTGCCTTGAACGAGGACATTGACGAGTCGAAAATCAGGGCAACACTGCGAAACGGCGTCCTGGAAGTGGAGTTGCCCAAGAAAGAGAAAGCCAGACCGCGGCAGATTGAAGTTCGCAGTGCCTGAGTGGGCATGACCGAAGACCATCTCGCGGAGTGGCTACTATGCCAAGGCGAGACTTGTATAGAATTTTGGGTGTTCCTACGCGAGCGGCGCCGGGCGAGATCAAGCGCGCATACCGTCGGATTGCTTTCGAGTTTCATCCCGACGTTGGCCAGCGTCCGGACCCCGAGCGATTTCGTGAAGCACACGAGGCTTACGAGATCCTCAACGATCCGAGCCAGCGCCGCTCGTACGATATCAAACTGGGAAGTCGGCGGCAGTCGCTGACGACCGAGCCAGTGCGTTCGAGGGCTCCCGTAACCGTTATCGATGATTTTCTGACGCTGCGGCCATCGATCGACGAACTGCTCGACCATATCGGACTGAATTTCTTGAGATACCCGCGCAAGAGTGGCGGACCATACCGTCGGCTCGGCGTCGAGGCGATACTGGAGGCGGACGAAGCACGCTTCGGCTGCCGTGTGCCCTTCAACCTGCCCGCCTTCGTCACGTGTCCGAGCTGCGACGGAGAGGGCGAGTGGTTGGGCATCTGTCCAGTCTGCTATGGCCAGGGATTCGTCGAATCGTGGCGGCAAATCGTCCTTGAGATACCACCCGGCTCTCGAGACGGGTCGCGGTATGAAGTGGACCTGGGGAACCTGGGAATAAGCAACCTGTTACTGGATGTTAGGGTAGTAGTGCCATAGGCAAGAATGGAGCCTTGCGCGTTGCCTATAAGGACCTGGACAGTTGCATGCCGCGCTTCTTGGTTGGAGCCAAGCACCCTCCGAAGCGCGGCGCAGTAGCATGAGAGTTGGAGTCTCCAACGGCCCACCAAAAGACCCCAGCAAGATCAACCATTTCCTTGTGGTTAGCGAGGACATGACGCGGGTTACTGGCGAGCGCAGATCGCGAGTAAAAGCGTCGACGCGACCAGTCGAGTACTGGTGCGGAACCAGCACCAGCCACGCACTCAATTCCGGCCCGCTGCGGCCATAAGCCGTTTTGAAAAGTGAGGGCTGGCTCCATACCATCAGACCAAGATCGCCCGTGAGGGTGGCCGATAGTCACAGGGGAAGTTGCATCACATTCTTTCCGCCGATCGCAGCTTAAACCGAAGTAATCCTTGGTCTAAACCGAACCCGAATTCTACTCGTCCCAACTGACGCTTCGAGACACGCTTAACGTGCCGTAGGTACGTGAGCTGCCGTAACCCGCCTGCAGATCGACGCTCAGGCGCCATGAGCGGAGAAAAAAACCGACGTCCGGACCGCCCTGTCCCTTAGCCTGACCGACCGAGCCGCCACCCCAGATGGCGCCGCCCACGCCCATCAACAGCATCCAGCGCCCGGTTGAGAACGCGACCGCGCGCAAATCGACAAGGCCGTACGTAACCCCGTTTTCAAAATAGTGGCTGGTGCTGTAGGCGAAATTCACCGGGTGCCGACTCCGAAGTCGTATCCAGCTCGAGAAATCATTCTCAAACATTGGCGCATCACTATCGCCAACGTCTTCGCCGCCCATGAATGCGAACGTCGTTCCTTGGAATGGCACCAGACTCAGGCCCCCTTCGAAGCGGCCGAAGTTGTGCGTGGCGGCGTGCGACGAGGGGTTGAGCGGGCTATCGAAACCCGTCCCCCGCTCGACTTGGTAGGCGATCGCCCGTCCGATGAAGCTGACCTCGTGGGTGATCGTTTGGCTCAGTTCGAACCCGTCGTGAGTGGTGCCGTATTTCTCCGCGCCGTAGCCGGCCCCGAATAGTCTCAGCGTGAGATGCCCGGGTATTTCTGGGTCGAAAAATCGTGCGAGGTCTTGCCCTTTTGCTTCACCGATACCAGCCAACATCGACGATGCCATCAGAATTATAAGCAGCGCGCACGAACGGCGCGGTATCGGGTTTCGGTGATGGGAAATATCGCGCCGCACGGCTACCCGCGGAGCTCCCTAATGGTACCCGGGAGCGGTGAGGTCGCCCATGCCGAGCGGGCCCGGAGCGGCCGGCGCCAACTCGCATGGCACTGTGGTTTCGTAGCCACCGGTCACCCGCACTGCGACAGGTTTAGGACTGGTCGGATTACTCACCTCTACGATTCCCTCGTACACACCAACATCAGTATAGCGCAGGCAAGTTGGAAAACCCGGGCAAGGCTTATTCTCTATATATTCGGTTTTGAAGTCCGTGCCCCGGACTCCGGCAACCGCGTTGGGAGTATGAACCTCGTAGTTCGGCGCATTGCCCGGAGCAAGTTGCACCAGCGAACGCACCAGCCCGGTCAGTAGATCAAGTCGGGTAAGCACACGCTGCCCCCTCGCATTGAACTGATTCCTGAGCAGAATCATGCTTGTATTTTCGGCGAGTTCGAATTGGGTGCCGTCCTTCAGCGTAATCGTGACTCCGCTTTTCGCACCGGTGCCGATACGGTCGCCCGCCTCAACTGGTGTGTTCTTCGCGACAGTTATTGCATGGCCTGATCTTTGAATATTCACCTGACCGTTGAAAGCGCTGACCAATCCTGCTGGGGCCGCCAGCGCGGGCGCGGGTCCGTACAACAATATTGCGGCGGCAAGGAACGGACCCAGTAGCCATAGTACAAGTCGCCTCAGCGTCAAGCTTTCAAGCACCTCCGCTCTTCAACAGGCTCGTAGCTCTGCCGGCGCACTTAATGATCTCCTGAGCTGTCGGGGTTCGCGAATGACAATGAGGAGACTATCAAGCCCAAGCACAGTCCGTAGCTTCTATCATAGTGCGGCCTAAAGCCGAAGTTTCGGTTTTCTGGAAAATCGCCCCAAAGCCCAGACCGCCCAGATCTGACCGAAGGAGACTTGCTCACGCCTGATCGCGCCGGGTACAGAAGAAAGCTTTCGAGTGGCGCGAGTCCACGAATATCAGTATGGCGTTCAGAACTGTCAATGTATGTCAGGAGGGTTCAAAGCTTGTCGGCGTTAGAATTTAATCATCATTTCGCTGCGGGCGCCGTAGCCGACTGCCTGATATTCGTGTCCGGCAACGAAACTGTCGAACTGAAGCACGAAGTGCGATCCGAGAGCCTGCTGGAGACGCCCGCCAAGCGCCATCGCAGCCTGGTGAGTGCGCCCGCCCGCCTCGATAATCAGTTGGCGGCGAGTCCCATCGAAGAACATCTGATATCCGCCCGACAGGCCGACCGAGTCCGGAGCCGTTTGATTCTCCAGGGCCGAACCGTAGCGGTTCATACCCAGCGCCTCGTACAAGATGCCGACTTTGCCGAGCGGTCCTCCGACGTCTGGCGCGCGTGCCACCGACGAGAAGTGTTCAATCCCGAGAAAAGAGTCCAGGTAGGCAAAGTTGCTCGTATGGTTTGGCGTACGTGAGATCTCACTGAACAACAAAACGCCGCTCGAGGTTTCCGGTGTTTGCCGATTTATTGCATAGGAGCCGTTGGCGCGAAAAGTCACGTTGAAACTTCGTCCCATGAGCACCAGGCGATTAGTCACGCTGGCGGCGCCGTAAGCGCCGGAGCCGGTCTTGCTGCTCGCCTCCAGGTATGCGCCGTCCAGATCAATTGTTCCGAAGCGGTAGTCATCCGCCGAAGCGTCGAAAGCAACCAAGTTGGCTGAATCATCAAGCTGGTTGTTGTTGCGGTGAATATAGTTCCAGCCCACATACCCGGTAACCCGCAACGGCGGAAAAATCGGAGATAGGATTGTGTTGCGAATGAGACCAAAGCTATCGACGGTATCGTTAAGAAGTAGACCATCCTGCATAAGGAGCGGCTGCCGACCAACCGAGAAGCCGTAGTCCAATGCGTAATAATCATGAGGGTCGAGCCTGGGGAAGATCTGACTGAAGTCGCCCTCAAAAAAAAGCGTGGTGAAGTCGCCGTACAGGCTGTCGTGAAATTTCGAGCGAGGCTCGAACCGCTGGCCGAAGTAGCTTCCGATCCTTCCATCATTATCTAGTGGACGGAAGCCAATCACGAGCCGCTCGGTGCCGCTGAGCTGCAGATTACCAAAAACTGAGAGCTGATTCGCCCATTCGGAGACCCGATCGTCGATGCCATCGTCGAACGTCTGGACTGCCGTCCGCGCGGTGCCGAAGACGATAAAGGAGGGCTGCCAAACCGCGCCGGTCGGCAATTCGAACCCACCGAAGAGAGGTCCGGTGTCGAGAAATCGCGCTCCTAACTCGATTGGCGGTGCGGGTCGATGGGTTAGCGTAGTGTCGAGGGGGATAACCTGATCGGTCAGTCGGCTTTGGGCGCGCGCCGGCGTCGTTGCCGCCAAGGCAAGTACGCTTGCCAGTAGACCAACTTTTATGGTCGGCAACCTCAGACGACGCCCAGCGCGTTCGTGCCCGGACCTCATGGTTGCATCGCGATCGATACGTCCTTCTGCCAAAGAACTACGTAGCCGTTAAGGAGCGCGTCGCCCACGGCACGGGGACTCATGTTGAAGTCGAAGCCCACCCCTTGAACTTCGCTCACCAAGGCCGGCGCGAGCATACCCATAACGAGCTCGACATGCGCCGCGTAAGGCGGCGTCCTCCCAAGCAGTTGCTTCGGCGGGATGGTATACGGGGCCCAGCGCTCGTTAAGCGGCGGCAGGCTGCTCCGAAACTTGCGAAACCCTAGCGGATGGCTCGTCAAGATAGTCGGACGAGGCTCAGGCCGTATAAACGGCAGCGCGTCTAGCGACAGGTTAACATTAGCCAGTTGCTCTCGTTCACCGCCCCTGATCATATCGATGAGAAACTTTGAATCGAGGGTGAAAAGTTGGGGGTCAATCGGGAGCTCACCATTGCGCACGTAAAGGGAATGCTGATCGCGCAAGTCGCCGTTTGGATCTTGATCGCCAGACTCGAATACGAGTTGGCCTTTCGCATCCCTGACCGTGACGTGCAGGAAGATGACTCGTTCGCTGTCGAAGCCCGTGGGAACATCGTGGGCGTCAATGCCGTTGCGGAGTTTTACGCGAAGACGGATCCCATCTTTGTCGGCGCGATCGACCACGATCTGATCGAGAACGAATCCAATGCGTAAGATTTTCCGGCGCTCCTCAGCGATTTCGCGCAGGCCAGCCTGATTCTCCTCGATGATCGCGCGCGCATCCATTCGGTCGTCCGCGGAGCGCCAGCGCGCCGGAAATATCTTATCTTTGGGCACATTGGCTTCGAATTCCTTGGTGCCCCAGCCCGCTTTCCAGTCAAAAGCTATCCACTCCGGCACCGTTGCCAGTTCGCTCGCCTTTTCGTTGTGTGGAAAGAGTCCGGGGTGCACCAGTGAATAATCGGGGCCCGCAAAACGATGGTCCGCGAGCTTCCGCGGACGGGTCGGAATTCCACCCACTATCGCCGCCGGCCCGATACGATACCCGACCGGCCGGCCCGGCTCGGTACTCATGTGACAGTCCTGGCACGTGACGCCGCGTCTGGCGGCGGGCGACATTTTGTATTCGCTGTAGGCGTCCTCGACCCGGAATCCATTGGGAAACGTCACATCATGGCAGGTACCGCAGAACGCCGGGGTGGTAATTCGCTCGAACTCGACGACATCAGCATGGATCCCGCGGCCAGTTTGACCGGATTCGGTCGCGACGTGGTACTCATCGCGCTTCGCCAGTACCCGGCCGAGTTCCGCGTTGCCGGTTGGGCCCTTCACAGGCGCAAAAATGGGACCCTGGTCGATACCGACCCGGCCGTTGACCCTGCCATAGGCCGCGTTGACCCGGTGACAAACTACGCAGGTGATACCTTCAAACGAGGCCGGGTGCCGATCGACGCTGCTCATGTAGAAGCCTTCGCCGAGGTTCATACCCACCGGGTTGTGACACCGGATGCAGAAATCACCGACGGTCACGTTCTGCAATTTTTGTAGGGTACCCTGAAACGCCTGGAGGGTCGGCGATATCTGCGAGTAGGAGTGCTGCGACATCGCCCACTGGCGATATTGATCGGGATGACAGGTT
>Ga0207119_1040_pt2 | contig 19352 bp, 19 predicted proteins | sample Alteio_BWMinHeat_43_FD_153505 | JGI IMG/M metagenome (GOLD analysis project Ga0207119, IMG submission 153505) | Enriched cells from forest soil in Barre Woods Harvard Forest LTER site, Petersham, Massachusetts, United States -... | ecosystem: Environmental > Terrestrial > Soil > Temperate forest >... | reverse complement strand
AGATCCGAATCGAGGCGCACCCCTATGTTCAAACGCGGTCTTGGCTTGCTCGCGTTATTGATCCTATGGCTCGCGTTCTCTAGTTCCGCCTTTGCCGTTACCCTGACCTTGGGAAACGCATCGAGTTTTGTAGCGCTCAGCACCACGAAATCCGTGTCGTTGTCCAAGAATGCCGGCGTGGATGCCGGGTTTGTTGCGGGTCAATCCGTCACGCTCGGTACGAATAGTGGCGCGGGATCGGATGCTATCGCCAATCCGAAGGGCATCACGGTCGGGAAGGACGCCAGCGTCGCAGGCTCCTGTGTGACCGATGGGGCTAAAATTGTCATCAAATCGGGCGCCAGCTGTGGTGCTCAGAGCACCAATGGAACTAATCCCGATTTAACCACGATGACCGCCGCAATCGCCGATCTGGGCACTTTCGAGGCGAACCTCGCGGGTATGGCCGCCACCCAGCCCGATCTCGGCAAGCTTAGTGTTGCCAAGAACGGGTTTCTTGCGATCACCGATACAATCAACGGTGGGCTCAACATTGTTACCGCCAGCTCGATCACGCTCAAACCCGGGGCCGCGCTGCAGCTGACTGGGATCGGCGCTGCCAGCGAGATGCTGGTACTCAATCTGAGCGGCAAGCTCTCGATGGCGGCATCCTCGCAGATCACACTCTCGGGTCTGACGGCTTCACAGGTGATCATCAACGTCAGCGCGAACTCGGTAACGCTGCCGAAGGCCAGTAGTTTTCCCGCGACGCTGATCGCGCCTAACGGCGCGTGCACATTGGGCGCAGGCAGCGGGCTCACGGGTGCGATGTTGTGCGAAAAAAAATCATGGTCGGGCTGAATGCGGGAATTAGCTTCGTGCCGTTCGGCCCCACGGTCACACCCCCAACCGCGTGGGTTGTCACGGGCAGTCTCAACATCGGCCGCTCGGAGCACACTCAGACAACGCTCGCCGACGGCCGGGTTTTGGCGGCCGGCGGCATCAGCAGTCTCGGAGTCGAAGCGAGCGCCGAGCTCTACGACGCGGCGGGAGCCGTGGCGACCTTGACCGGTGTCATGACGACCGGCCGTTTCGGTCACACCGCGACGCTGCTGCAGAATGGAACAGTGCTCGTGGCCGGAGGCGAGAACGCGTCCGGCACTACGCTCACTAGCGCCGAACTGTACGATCCCGTCACTGGGCTTTTCGCGCCGACCGGCAGCCTCGGCATCGCTCGCGCTTTTCATACCGCCACACTTCTGGCGAGCGGCAAGGTGCTGATCGCTGGAGGCGACACTCTTAGCACACCGATTAAGGAAACAGAGCTATATGATCCAATCGCAGGAACGTTCGGCGGGGTGAGCAGCATGAACGTGGCGCGTGACAACTTCGTCACGGGCCTGTTTGTCGGTGGACCCTTGGACGGCAAGGTAATCGTTGCAGGAGGCAACGTATCTTCACCGCTGACTAGTGCGGAACTCTACGATCCAACGAGCAACAGCTTTGCTACGACCGGAAGCATGATGTTTGCACGGGCAAGAGGAGTTGGTGCGATGCTCAACACAGGCAAATTCCTGGTTGCCGGCGGGGGACTCGCAACTGACGATGACGGCGCAACCTCGGAGCTGTTCGACCCTGTATCGCTCACTTTTAGCCAGACCGCGCTCGCCAGCGGCCTAACCGCAGCGCACTTGACTGGCACAGCGACGGTGCTTCCTGACGGCCTCGTGGCCCTGGTCGGAGGCACCATCCTTCCCAGTGGCGACATCACCGACATCACCAACATTTATGATCCGAACACCGGCGAGTATCTACCCCTCTTCAGAATGAATCATCCTCGCGAGGTTGCCGCGGCGAGCCTGCTCAGCAACGGCCAAGTCCTCGCTACAGGCGGAGACACCGATCTCGGCTTGAATTCCACCAGCGCGGAGTTACTGCACTAGACGAATCCGCGTGTAACATCAGTGGGAACCCCGACCACAGCCACGGCAGAGCGATGCGGGTCGGCCTGTCAGGCCCGCTTGAGCTGTGGTCGCACCTCTTTCGCAAATAGGCGGATCGAGTCCAGGATCTTGTCGTGCGGGGTGGTGGCGCCTTGCATAAAGAGCAGGACCTCATCCACGCCGGCGTCGATGAGTTTGTTGATGAAGCGGGCGCACGTCTCCGGACTGCCTATAATGGCTTGGCCGGCTTCGACCAGCTCTTTCATAGTGTAGGTTCGGCCCATCGCCAACTGCTCTTTGTGACTCTGGATGATGTACTCGTAAGTCGGAGGCGGCTTGCCCTCGAGCCACGGTGCGAAGAGACCAGTTATCTGCTCATAAAAGAGACGATAGTTCGGCTCCTGCAGCGCAATGGCCTCGTCATCCGTCGGTGTGCACAGGGCCACGCGCAGAAGCCCGAACTGGTTGTTGATGATTCCATGTTCCGGCTTCGCCTTCCTGATCGCCTCGCGGTACATTTGCACGTAGTTGGCGCAACGGGCATCGCTGACGCCGAAGCCAAGGCACCCAAGTCCGTTCTTTCCCGCGAACTCGACGCTATAAGGTTGGGTGGAAGCAACCCACATCGGCGGAAACGGCTTTTGGATCGGCTGCGGGGTGATCCGACGCGGGGGGAGCTTGATATACTTACTCTCCCAACCTTCGAATACTCGCTGCGTCCACATTTTTGGCAGTAGGCGCAGCACCTCTTCCCATTCTGGCTGCGTCTCGGTCGGATCCACCCCGAAACCGAACAATTCCTCTTGCGACGTCGCCCGGCCGGCGCCGAATTCCACTCGCCCTCCGCTGAGGACGTCTAGGGTGCCTATATGCTCTGCAACGCGAAACGGATGATTGATCTTAAACGGCACATGCATGATCGAGTGGCCGAGCCGGATGCGCTTGGTCACCATCGCCGCGGCCGCCAGAAACTGTTCTGGACAGGATAGATGGGAGTAGCCTGGCAAGAAGTGATGCTCGACCGCCCACACGGTGTCAAATCCCATTTCGTCGGCGTATCGAATCTGTTCCAGAGCTTCGTCGAACCGCTGCTTCACGGCCCCGGGGATGTCGGGATCTTTGGTGGTTAGTTCGTAGAAGAGAGATAGTTTCACGGTTTATTCCTCCTTTTGGGTTTGCGCTAACGTCCGCCGCTGCCGACCCCGAACGAGAAATTCGCGTGATGCGGCAACACGGCCGCCTCCGGCTTGAGCGATTCCTTGACCTCTTCGGCGGTCGGCCACCAGTCGGGGCGCTCGATCTCGGTCACGCGATCGCTGATGAACTTCTTGGGCGCGTCGATCTTGTACAGCTTGCGCGCGTTCGCGCCGAGGAACTGTGCCTGATACTTCTCCGGCAGCTCGCACTTGCGCATCGTCTCGATCGCCCGCCAGGCGTCGTCGCCGTCGTGATGATAGACGTCGGACGACCACGCCAGGATATTTTCGTAGAACTCGGGCAGCCGCGACGGCGGGGCTTCGTCGCCCTCGAAACCAGTTACGCAATGCTCCAAGAAGGTTTCGCGCGGCAGTCGCTTCAGCGGCGGCAACTGCCGCTCGTTGCGATAGAGCCGATAGTGCTTATCGCACTCGTCGAGCACGAAGCTCAGCCAGGTCGAAGAGGCTTCGAACACCGCCGCCCGTAGTTTGGTGTAGCGTTCGAAGAAACCCGTCATCAGGACCATCGCGACCCACAACGACGCCTCGGCCTGGAAATCCTGCACGTTGACCAAAAAGTTGTGCGGCAGACCGGAGGAAAAGGCCGCCAGACCGATCAATTCAGCGCCCGAATGCTGCTCGGTGTAGCCCGGCGGCTTAAGCGATCCGAAGGCCGGAAACGGATGCATCCCATAGACCATCCCGGTATCCTGCATCGCCTCCCACACGCGATCGTACTTGGGCTGAATCGGATAATTGCCCATCGCATCGATCGGCCGGACCAGTCCGACGCGACAGCCCTTGGCCGCCACGCGGTAAACCTCCTGCTCGGCGAACTTCGGATCCTGCATCGGCAGCATCGCGGCGAAGTAGAGCCGTTCCGGATTCTCCTGGCAATATTCGTAGGCCCACTCGTTGTAGGCCTTGCACATCGCCTTGGCCCCGACCGCGTTCTGCAGCCACGGATAGGTATCGATGTCGCTGGGAACGATCATCACCTGATCGATGCCCTGGACGTCCATGTCCTTGAGGCGCGGCTTCGGCTCGTACGAGCCCTTGTGATCGATATAGTCGGCTTGCTCGGCCGTCAGCGCGGTTTCCGGTTTCAGATTGCGCACGTTCAGCGCGCGCTGGATATCGTGCCTTAGGCCAGGCCCCGCCACAGAACCCACGTTGACCGCGCCCGGCATCCCATGAAGGCGCTGCACCGATCCAATCCCGGCGCCGGCCTTGCCATTAATGATCAGCTGGTCGCTTTCCTTGTCGAACCAGATGGTACTCTTGAGCGCTTCCAGCTCGTCCCTGGTCAGCCAATCCTTGGCGCGCTCCCACAACCACGGCGGCTCGGTGACGTGCGCATCGCAATCGAAAGTCGGGAATTTCTTCGACATTGGCGCGAACTTCTGAACCGGCATCGCGGGCCTCCTTGGCTTTGCTGACCGTCGGATTCGTTGATTATTCTTAAACTGGAATTTCCATTTTTGAATCCTGCTTTGCAAGTCGTACTGGTACTGGCACTTCGCAAACCCGAAGCTCCAGCCCGGCTCACCGTCACCAGTTAAACCGATAAACCGACACCGGTTACGAGACCTTCGCGCGATGCGCTGGAATCATCCGACGCCCAATCGGCACCCGCGACTTGTATTCCGAGATAACCGCGCCTATTCCTCGGCGAGGTGCAACCACGGCAGGCGCTCCTCCGGAAAGTACTGTTGTTTTGTCGGCTCAAGCTGCGCAGCCTGATCGAACGCACCAATATGAAAATGCGTCTCCGTCGGCCCGGGGAGGCTCTCACAAGTCAAGGTAGATCCGCATCGGGCGCAAAAGCCACGCCGCGTTTGCCCGGGCGTAGAATCGAACTTGGTTATCTCCCCTTTTGTAACCGTATAAGCCTTCAGGTCATAGAGCGCCAAGGCAGCGACCGGCGCGCCGGTATGGCTTCGACAACTTTGACAATGACACCAATATACAGCCTTGGGCTGTCCGGTCGCGACAAACCGGACTGCGCCGCAGAGGCAACCGCCTTCCAGTCGCTCGGTCGTATTACTCATGATCTGACCCTCCGGCATCGACCAAATTAAGGTTGCACGCGTCAATTCCTGCTGTCGCTTCAATTCTGGTGCAGATGGAATTTCTTGTAGAGACGGGTCACGCAGATTCTACTGTGCGTCGATCCACGTATCCGACCCCACGAGCTTGACGGAGACATTCGAAAAGAAGAGGTGCAGCGGCTTGCCGTCCGCGGTCCCGCGATGCTCCGTTGAGAAAAGGAGGGGGCCGGCTTTCTTATAGCCCGCCCAACTCACTATAACGACTCCCGGCACCGGGCTTTTTGGGTTCCCCCGATGATAGACCATTTCCTTGATTCGGTTGTCAGACCCTAAGTACAGATCCCAAGTATCTCCCGGCGTGTAGCCACCCTTCGGATACTTCACTGTCACCAGTTTTGCCGACCCATTCCCAAGCGGCAATTTTTGCTCACCAGTGTCTTGCGCATCGGCGCCGGGGGAGTCCCAGTAAACATGGAAGGGAAGGATCAGCCAATAATTATCGTTGACGAAAAGCCAGTCGATTTTGTCTTTCACGACCTCAGATTCGCCGGTGAGCTCAGATTGAACAAAGGTAACCTTGACCGGTTTGCCGTCTTTATCTTTTCCCTCGTAGGAGATTTTGTCGGTCTTAGGCTCCCAAACCCATGAGCGGTTTACCGATCGGGGGCCGGTTAGGTTGAAGGTATAGCGGATCGCCTCAACTTGCCCGAACGAATCAATCCCGTAAGTCTTGGCAATCTGTTCGGCGACCGGCGAGCGCGTCTGCGCCCAGGAAGTTGACGCTAGGACCAGTACCCCAAGAACCAGGAAACCGATCGGAGTTAAACGACCCAGCTTTGCCATATAAGACCCCTCGTTGGTGAAGCAAATGAACGTCGTACTGGATAGCGGCGGGTCAACCACGCATCTCTTCATCGTTGGCAGGTAGAAATATGCGAGCGTGACCCGTGCGCTGTCAATACGATCATTAAGTCAGAGAATTTCCAGCGAACGGTTATCCTCGATCGAGTCGCTCGACATCGAGTCGATCTGCGGCGACGCGGCTTTTATGACCGCTTCATTGAGAAACACGCGCCGTTGGCGGATTATGCTGTCGGTAAATGATAGGGCCCAGATAATGGAAAAATCGGACAGCGAGGGCTTTTCGATCGGCCTTGGGCTGACCAATGAGTGCAATCTCGCCTGCGCTCATTGCTATCGCGATACAGATCGGGTCGATCGTCTATCACTCGATGATGTGCGGCGCGTTTGCGAAAGTGTGCCCGTTCGATCAGTGAACCTTGGGACGGGTGAGAATGGACTTCACCCGGAGTTTCACGCGATCCTGCAATACCTGCGCGAGCGCGGCACCACAATAGCGCTGACTTCAAATGGTCATACCGCAGCGATCCTGACCGACGAGGAGCTGCGTTCTTTCGCCGATCTCGAGTTTTCGCTGGATTTCGCAACTGCGCCGGAGCAGGATTCTTGGCGAGGTCCGGGTAACTGGCGGCTTGTACTCGATCAGACTGCGCGGGCTCTAAGACTTGGAGTGCCGGTCACGATAATAGCCGTCATGATGCGGACGAACTATGACAAGCTCCCGCAGATCGGAGCGCTCGCTGCCCGGCAAGGGGCAAATTTCCGCGTAAATGTCTACCAAGCGGTAAAAACGGATGCGTTCTCGCTCGATTATGATCAGTTCTGGACGGGCTTTCAGAGCCTGCTGGAGTCCCGTCCGCTAGCCGTCTGCAACGAGCCTATCGTGCGCGCGATTCTTGGATTCGCGGCAGTATCGGGCGGATGCGGAAAGGGCACTATCCGCGTCACGCCGAGAGGCGATGTGCTCCCTTGTGTGTACTGGCCGAGGAGGAGTCTGGGCCTGGCCGAACTTGAAAGATGGGGAGGAGCGATTGTCGATTCGCCGGCTTTTCGCGAGCTGGATAGAATTCCGCAATTCTGCGGGAGTTGTCGCTTCGTCGAGGCCTGTCGCGGCGGCTGTCCGAGTCGCCGGCTCCTGCGGGGCGGATTAGACCTGCCCGATGAGTTTTGCCCGTTCGCTGCGGGAAAGCCTTTGCCTTCGTTCGCCAGCCGCGCCGCAAGTTTGCGACAATTCCCGAAGGCGGGCAGCGCCTGTACTACTGTGTTCGGTGCGGAAGACCCGGGGGAGCGCAAAGGTTGAGCAAGTCCAGACTACCCGCCCTCGATCCCACGCTCGCACTTGTGATCCTGAGGGTCGCGCTCGGCGCACTATTCGTCTCGACGTTCTTCGAGAATCTTGGCAAGGGGTTATACAGCGCCGCAGGATATGCGGGCTTGATCCGCTCGTACGTTAAATATGGTCATGCGCCGATAGTGTGGAAGCAGGTGATGGAATTTAATGCCGCCCATGCCGCGCTCGCTGCTCCGCTCCAAGCGGTGCTCGAAGCAGGCGTCGGGGTCGCGCTTATCCTCGGTATCCTCTCGCGACCGGCGGCGTTCGTCGCATTCGGGTTTCTGACTGGGTTGTGGGTCTCAGAGTGGGGACTTAGCTGGATATGGGAGTTGCTGATCCCTATGGCCGTGGCCGCGGCGCTGACCCTTGGACCATCAAGTCAGCGCGCAGCCATCGACGTCCCGCTCCGGCGGCGCTGGCCACAACTCCCGATCTGAACTTGTGCGCGTCTCGGTTGTCATTCCTACTTTCAACGAGGCCCAATCTATCGGCCTGGTCTTGGCTGATATTCCGGCTGGAATGGTCGAACAAGTGCTGGTAGTCGACAGCGATTCAACCGACGGAACCGCGCAGATCGCGCGTCAAATGGGGGCCGAGGTTCTGCATGAACCGCGGCGCGGCTATGGTCGCGCGTGTCTCAGCGGATTAGCCGCAGTCGATGCTCCAGACGTCATAGTGTTCCTGGACGGAGACTACAGCGACCGCCCGGCGGAAATGTCGCGTCTGCTTGAGCCGCTGCGCGAAGGCACTGCGGATATCGTCATTGGTTCGCGGCTGGCGGGCGATCTGATGGCCGGGGCTTTGCCCTGGCATGCGGTGGTCGGCAACCGTCTCGCCGCACGCCTGATAGCTCTTCTCAACGGCGTCCGCCTGACGGATCTCGGTCCGTTCCGGGCAGCGCGGTATCAAGCGTTGATCGCCCTCGGGCTGCGGGAATCCACCTACGGATGGCCGGTCGAGATGATCGTAAAGGGCGCGCGGCGGGGACTCCGAATTACTGAAGTGCCGGTAAGTTATCATCCTCGGATCGGCTCGTCGAAGATAAGCGGCACCCTTCGAGGCAGCATTGGCGCGGCTTGGGGTATCTTCGGCGCCATATTGAAGTATCAGCTCTTGGACGGCGCCTCCTCGCGCGAGGGGAACGTTTGAAACGGGCGCGTTCAGAGCTTGGTGAACGTGCCTTGATCATAATGGCGAAGGCGGCTCGCGTCGGCCACGTGAAAACCCGCCTGGCCGCCAGCCTGCCCGCTGAAGCCGTCGTGGATCTCTATAGATGCATGATTGAAGATACCCTCGACCTCACTCGCTCGGTCTCGACTGACGCGGTTGCCATTGTCTGTCCGACGTCAGATATCGCCGATCTCATCCGTTGGCTGCCGGCAACGGAAATCGTCGGACAGCAGGGCGATGGTCTCGCGGCCGGCCTCGTCTCGGCCTTCCGCGTCTTCATCGACAGGGGATACCGCCGGGTGGTCGCGATCGATGGCGATAGCCCTCAACTGCCGCCGGAGACGCTCGATAAGGCTTTCCGGCTCCTCGACGAGGCAGACGTGGTGGTCGGTCCGACGATTGATGGTGGCTACTACCTCGTAGGTAGTACGACTGTGCAAGCCGAGTTGTTTGATACACAACGGATGGGCACTGGCAGAGCCCTTGATTCGTTGACGGCTGGTGCGCAGGGGCTGGGTCTCCAAGTGGCACTCACCGAAACGCGTTATGACGTGGATGAGGCAGAGGATCTAGGGCGCCTGGCCCGCGAGCTTCGTTCATTTCCGCACCGCGCCCCGCGGACGGCAGCGTGGCTCGCCAGCCGTCCGGCACTGCAGGGGTGGTGAAGAACGACAGCGTAACGCCCGCCGCGCTCCTCGGCTCGGGATTAGTCATCGGGGGCTGCATCCTCGGGATTTTATTCTTCGATCGAAGGACATACCCGCTCATGTTTGTCGTATGCACCGCGTTGGCCGGCGGCGCGTATCTTCGAACCCTGCGGCTCCTCGGTCGGGTTGCCGGGGGGAGCAATCGAGTACTTACGCTGTGCCTCCTGCTTGCAGCGGGATGGCGAGTTCCGCTCCTGCTCGCGCCGCCGACCCTCTCAACAGATGTCTATAGGTACGTGTGGGATGGCAGAATCCAGCGGTTGGGCTACGATCCATACTTGGTTGCGCCGGCGAACAGCAAGTTTCGGCAATTACACACCGCCGAGACTCAACTGATAAATCACTCAGACTTGCCGACACCGTACCCTGCGGCGGCGGAACTTTTTTTTCGCGCTGTCATGACGGTGAATGAGTCGGCGCGTGCGATGAAAGCGGCGGTCGTCCTCTGCGATGCGTTTGTAGTCGGTGTTCTTTTCTGGTGGCTCCAGTCGTGCCGTCGCAGCACGTGGTGGGTGCTCGCGTATGCATGGAATCCGTTGGTCGCGCTGGAGGGCGCGGGCAATGGGCACGTAGATCTCCTGGGTGCGCTATGCCTTGTGCTGACCGCGGCTTCGCTGGCGCGCGGACGACGAACGATTGCATCTATCGCATTCGCGGTCGGCGTCGGAGTGAAATTTTTGCCGGCGACGCTTGTGCCGCTCCTCTGGCGTCGCATCCGCCTTCGTGACGCGGCTCTGGGCGGGGCAGCCCTTGCCGCGCTCTACATTCCATTTCTTGGCCACGGCACTTTGCCGTTCGGCTCTTTGGGCGATTATCTGGCCTATTGGCGCGTCAACGCCCCGGTTTATTCGGCGCTTGAAAGTGTCTTTCCGACCGCAGGTCTAATCATCGTTCCAATAGCTTTCGGACTCGCGGTCGCGCTTTGGGCGCGCTGGCATTTTGCAGTCGAGTCGCCCGAAGCCTGGGCTTGGCCGGTTGCAGTTACGCTGTTCTTCGCGCCGGCGATTTTTCCCTGGTACTTGCTTTGGCTGACCCCGTTTCTATTCACTTCATGCACGTTCCCGCTCGCGGTCTGGACGATGAGTTCGCTTGCGGGCTACTGGGCGCTTCCGGTCTGGGCTACAACGATGGTTGAGTACGGCCCCGCTCTGGGCCTTAGTGGTTGGATGCTGGCGCAATCAATGAGAACGCGTCGCGCGACGAGCTCCGCTGCTTGAGGGTGTTCTTGCCTCGTCGGCGCCTGAGCGAAGTCCAGGTCAGCGAAAGTCGATCCGATCGCGGGCTCCGAGCTTCGCCAGGAGCGTATAGTATAGTAGTGGAACGCGCTGTGATCTTCCTCGATGAAAATCGCGGAATCCGGCGCAAACCGGAATGCGTGAGCCGCAAGCGTAAAGGTAAGGTCGTGTTCCTCCACCTCGCCGTGCGCTATCCGTTCGCCGGCGTTGTCTGGCAACTGCTCCACCATCTCGTCGGATTTCAGCAGTTGGGATGCGACGTTTACTATCTCGAAGACAACCGGGCCTACGTCTACGACCCGGTAACACAGACACCGGTGGCGGATGCTCAACCGAATCTCGAATTGGTTGGGCCCGTCCTGGACCGGTTCGGCTTTCGTGGCAAATGGTCATTCTTGGACCCGGTAAGCCAAGAGTATTTCGGGATGGATAAGTCGCATTGTGCGGCGCTGCTGCGCGAGGCCGATGCTGTGATCAATCTGTGCGGTGCCTCGAACCCCCGTGAAGAACATATTACAAACCCGTGCCTCGTTTACCTCGAGACCGATCCCGGATCGCTCCAGATCAAGCTCGATCGCCGCGATTCTGAGGCTATCACCTATGCTGCAGCACATAAGCTTTTCTTCACTTACGGATACAATATCGGCGAGTCAGATTGTCCGCTCCCCACGGCCGGCGTCGAATGGCATCGTACGCGGCCTCCCGTGCTGCTTGGCGAGTGGCACGAAGGTATCGGGCCAAGCGCGCCCGACGCGTTCACGACGGTCGGTACCTGGCACAACCAGGGCAACGATGTCGTAATCGGCAGTAATAGATTCTTGTGGTCCAAGCATGTCAATTTCGTGAAAGTCTTAGAGGTGGCAGGTCGCGCGAGCCAGGCGATCGAGTTGGCGATCGATATCGATTCGCGGTCCAATTACGAACGCGCCGTTCGCGGCGGCTTTACCTTCGTATCGCCCTTACCCATGTCGTTGGATATCGATAACTACCGAACCTATGTCAGCTCTTCGCGCGGCGAGTTCACCGTCGCTAAGGATCTCTACGCACGCACCCGCTCAGGATGGTTCAGCGATCGATCGGCTTGCTACCTGGCAGCCGGCAGACCCGTGGTCACGCAGAGTACGGGATTCGAGAAATATGTGCCGGCCGGAGATGGCCTTATGGCCTTTGACGGGGCGGATGAGGCGGTCGAAGCGATCAAGGAAGTGAATCGCGACTATCGGCGGCATGCGCGCGCCGCGCGCAAAATCGCAGTCGAATACTTCGATGCTCTAAAACTGCTTGACGCGATGGCCGAAGTGATCGGGCTCTAACTCGCACTTTGGTTCGCCGGTTGAAAGCAGCCCCATGTCCTAACGCGGATACGGATAGGCCCCCGCCAGTGCTTTATCCATTGCCGAGTCATAACCGTATATATCCCTGAAGAAGCGAACTTCGCCGTCTGGTTCGACCACGGCCGTACTGTAGAGGATCAGTACCGGGATGGGCTTGTCGAGACCTACTTGTATAGTTTGATCACCGTTCATCGCAGCTTGAACCTTGTCGACGCTCCATGGGGGTTTGTCGCGCAAAACCCACGCCGCCAGCGCCACCGGATCCTGCACGCGGATACATCCGTGGCTGAAGGCGCGCCGCGTCTTAAGGAACAACTCCAGCTGGGGTGTACTATGCAGATAGACGTTGTAATGGTTTGGGAAGATGAACTTGACCAACCCTAATGCATTCTTGGGTCCCGGTTTCTGCCGGATGGTCAGCGCACCGGAATGAAGCTGGCGCAAGACGTCGTCATCCACGGTACCCTCTGTCACTACCGTGCCGCTGCTAGTCGTCACTTCAAAGCCGTGTTCTGCTAAATAGTCGCGATCGCGCCGGATTTTGGGAACTAACTCGCCGAACTGGATCGACATTGGAACGTTCCAGTATGGCCGGAATATGACGTACCGCATGTAGTCCGCGAAGACGGGCGTCTTATGGCCATAGGCTTTGCCGACGACCACTCGCATTGACAGAAACGGCGCGGGCTGTCGGCGCATTGTGCGCAATTTGAACTCGGGAATATTGACGACGATCGGGGGCTGCGGAAAGTCGGGAGGAATCCATCGATAGCGTTCGAGCGTGAACTGAAGTTGTTTGACCCGCTCATTCAATGGCACGTTGAGCTGCACAACCGTCTCTGTGCCGAGTGTGCCGTCGGGCCCGAGGCCATGGCGCCGCTGGAAGTGCTTAACCGCGTCGACGAGGGCGCCGTGATAGACCGTCGTGTCGGCGGGCGCACCGTCGTCAGGCCCAAGGTCGCCGAGTTGTCGCAATCTAGAAACCAGCGGTGTGATTCCGGGATAGATATCGCCGGGATGCACGGATTTTAGCGGCAGCAGCAATGGCGCGCCGTCGCCGTGGTCGGCGAGCTTTACGTACTCCGCGAGTGCAATTTCTGCTCGTTGATAGCCCTCATAGCGCGGTTCGACCCCGGCGACCGCCCCGCCGACGTCCTTAGCCTGGATCACTTGAGTGCGGAGCAGCTCGGCCAGATCGTACGTCGTCGGCCCCATCTCGAGGCCGAACTTGAAATATTGCGGATTGACCCTCCCGATGTGTAGGTCGGACATATAGCGCATCGCGCAGACGGTAAGCGCTAGATCGAACTTCGTCAGGTTGGTGTCTGCCGGATGCGGATTCGATTGGCTAAGCGCGGCCACCCGACCGTCCCATAGCGAGGCGTCATAATCATCCGGCCTGAGCCCTTTGAGCGAAGCCTGTTTGAAGAGGTCGATGATCGCCTTTGCCTGAGCGGTTGGCTGACCGTCGTCTACCCAAGCCAGAGCGTACCCGCCTGCGGCGTAGAATTTGGCCACGTCTGCCTGGTGGTCGGCGAAGTTTGGCCAGCGTAGGTCGGGCAGGCTTCCCGCGGCGACCATCGCGCGCAGATCACCGGGCGCTTGCGGCGAAGGAACTGTGGAAGTCTGCATGGCGGGCGTCGGTAAAGTGTCGAGCGCCGAGGCGGCGCTCGAAGACAAGCCGCATAGTGCGAAGAGAACGATCGTCGTCAGGAAGCGCGACGGGTGAATCGTGCGCGGCGCGCAGTTGGTCTTATAGTTATTCTCTGGAGCCACTGGATCGAGCTCTCCGATGACTTTTAATTACTCGGTAAGGCCGTCAGCGAGGGTCCCGCCCGACCTTGTTGATGCAAGAATGCCTGGATCGCACCGCGCGCTAATAACTATCAGCGAAAACCCTCTACTAACAAGCGTCGCCAGCACTTGTTAGCACCTCCGTGTTTTCGCATTGTCTCGGACGACCCGCTGGGTATCAAAGCGAGCCTAGTACCGGTGACCCAAAACCCGAAAAGTAGGTCGGCCATAAGCTGGCTAATCGCGCACGCGCCTATTTTGTGCGATTCTCTAACGATTACAGTAAATGAGACGGACTGGATGGTGAAGCAAAGAGGATTTGAACTCGCGGCCCGAGCATCTGCGATCACGGCACGCCGAAGCGCCGGTTTCCGTCGCGGCACCCACGGAAAAAATGATAGGCAATGAGCCCGCGATAAAACCCGGCTCTCATCCAAGCCGCGATCTTCGGGTTGCGCTCGGCCGCGTCGAAGATCGGATCCCAGATCAGGCGGATGGTGGCGCGATTGAAAGTTACCTGACGAACGACGTGCCGTACGATCGCCATCGCCGGATTCCGGTCGCGCGGCGACAGAAAGCGCCGGCGCGGGCCAAACCAGGCACGCAGATGATCGTAGACTGTGCTCCAACGCAGGTCGTGGTAGGCCACCGGAAGCTCGGGCGCGGGCGCGTAGGAACGGAACTCATCGAAATTCAGCCCCTGCTCGTACGCTCGAACACACGCTTTCTCACGCGTGACGACGTGATGGTGATATCCGATAGCCGCACCATTGTAAAAAATCCGCAACCCATGCTCATGCAGACGACATCCTAGTTCGGTGTCCTCATGAGCAGCCGGTCCGCCGCGTCCCAGATTTTCGCGAAACAAGCCGTGACGCATCAGGAAATCGCGCTTGACCGAAATGTTGCAGGCCCAGAAGCGATAATAGGGTAATTCCGACACCCTCTCAAAATCGTTGAACCGGAACAGATTCCAGGTGCGCAGGAAAACACTCTGGTTCGATTCCGGCGACTGCACCACCTGTCCCAAAATGGCGGCTTCGGGTTCGGGATGCTCCCGGTGGCTGGCCAGATGGGCGCACAACGCTTGCCGCGATAATAGGATGTCGTCCGCGATCAGCAGCACGACCGGCGCCCGCGCCGCCCGGATACCCTGATTCTCTGTGTATCCGATTCCATGATTGGAATGCCTCACGTACTTCAAGTGAAAGGGCAACGTTGGCTGGATCTCCGCGACCATCTGCGGTGTCTGGTCGGGCGATCCATCGTCCACAATAATGACTTCGTAAGCCGCGGGATCGATATCCTGATCTGCCAGATGGGTAATCGTCTGCCGCAAGGTTTCGGCGCGATTATAAGTGCTCACGGCGACACTCAGTTGAAGCGCTTCCGACATATGCTTCCTCGAATCGGAAATCTGAGGTCGGTCAGGTTCGGGCCGTGACCGATCGTGGCCATAGAACTTAGGGATATCCGGCCAATCTTTTGGCTGTATCCGAAGTGAGTACGTCGTGCGCATCTCTTAACGTCGCGAGAAGCCTTCGAACGAACTCGTCGGCGTCATATTTACAGAGCTCGTTAACACTTTGGTTCAGAACATCTACTTGCGTCGGCGTTAGGCGAGAATGGTCTGCACTGTTCGCCAAGAGCTGAACGACTGCCATGACATATTTCGAGGCATTCTGATCCATCATCACTGCGTCCTGTGACTTGCTATCCACCGCCTGCTCCGCACTCCCGCGCCGAGCCTCCGCCGGAGGTACAACCGTGCGCTGCCGCTCCTATTGACGGCAGAGTCGAGAGGCCGCGCTATTCGTATGTTCGAGCGAGCTAGTGCGAAGGAGGAGAACGACCGTGGGGAACTTCTACCGATGGTGATTCGGGTAAGCCAAAGCTTGGGAGGTTGTGAATTCGGCTCTCGGCGTCGGCGTTCGGTCCAAAAACCGCTGGTGGCAGGGGTCCCAGAACAAGGCGGGCCGGAGCGAGCAACGAGGGCAAATCAGGATGACCGCTTGGCGGCGATTGCACAGCAGTGCCCAACGGCACAAGCTTCGTTGCGAGCGGAGCGAGGATCGGCGCACGCTCGATACTGATGCCCGCCAACGGTAGCGCGAGCAGCGCCACCACCATCGCCAAACAGGCAAGTTGAGAGCAGACCAATCTGCGGCTATAAGGAAACATGCGGAAAGCCATGATTTTTGTTACGGTAGCGGCTTTCGCTTTAACTTCCTGCAGTCGGAAATCCGAGCGTGTGGTAGTGCATCGTGGTTCCGACGGGCGTCCTGACCAATGGGTATACCTGATCGACAAGGACAGCCACAAGATCGCGATCGACACGAACGGAGATGGGCGGCCGGACGTTGTCAAAACCTACAAAGGCACGCAACTGGTCGAAGTTGAAAGCGACCGAAATTTCGACGGACAAACCGATCTTGTCCAGGATTACTTGCACGGGGTCCTGATTCGCGAGATCCACGACGACGATTTCGATGGCAAGCTCGAGAAAATCGTAGAATTTAGACGGGGTAAGCTCGCGATGGTGGAGCGTGATCCTCACGAGCGCGGTTATATTGATATCGTAGAGTATTACGATGATTCGGGAAAGCTGATTCGCCGAGAAGTTCGCCACCAATAGCGCCTGTATCCGCTACGGTGACACCTACGATTACTTGCCCTCAAACGATCAGAGCAGCAATCTGTGAGTAGCGTCGGAACACATACCGCAACGTGGAACCCGGCATCGAACCTCCTCGGCACCGCGAACAGTCTTCCTTTCCTTTCAGAGAATTCCGTAATGCCGGCGTTTGCGCCAAAGCGTCGTCACGTTTATCCCGAGGGTTGCCGCGGCGTCCTCCAGAGTGGAGCTTTCCGCCAAAACGCGCAAAATGTGCTCGCGCTCGAAGTCTTTCAGCCTGTTTCCATGCGCAGTCGGTACTAACATGCCGGTGGCGGGATGCAGGATGGAATCAGGCAGATCAGCCAACGTGATTGTTTGGGTACGAGCAAGCGTCACCGCCCGCTCCAGGGCATTGTGAAGCTCGCGCAGATTCCCACGCCATCGGTACTTTCCGAAGGCTTCAGCCGCTTCCGCGGATAGTCTAAATTCCGCTCGATTCGCCTTCAGAGATATTTGCCTCAACATCCACCCCGCCAACAGCGAGATATCCAACGGTCGCTCGCGCAGTGGTGGTAGCCGCAATGAGATTACATTGAGGCGATAGTAGAGGTCTTCGCGAAGGCGTCCCGCGGCTACTTCAGCGTCTAGATTCCGGTTGGAAGCGGCAATGATGCGGACGTTGACTCTGATGGTCCGATCACTGCCAACCCGCTCAAAACTCTGATCCTGCACGAACTTGAGAAACTTGGCTTGAAGGGAAGACGTCAGCTCGGCAATCTCGTCAAACAGCACAGTGCCGCCATGGCCGGCCTCAAGTCGGCCTGGTTGCTCATCGACAGCACCCGCGAAGGCCCCGCGTGCATGCCCGAATAGTTCGTTTTCCGGGAGGTGCTCCGCCAGCGTTGTGCAATCGAGCACGACGAACGGACCATCCCGCCGTGGACTCCATCGATGAATTTGGCGCGCCAGTACATCTTTGCCGGTTCCGCTTTCGCCGGTCAGAAGAACAGTTGCGTCTCCAGCAGCAGCACGCTTCGCCGTTTCCAACAGCGCGATCATCGCGGGGCTTTGCGACTCAAACAGCGGCGCTTGTTCTGCGGCCTCGCGTGCGACCTGATTATCGGCCCGACGGCCAACTGCGGACATTCGGGTGGGCGTTCGAAAATCCATAACACCAAGTTCCCGAAGAAACGCCCACGTCATGCTGAGCCCGCCATTCCGTCGCGACTACCCCTGCGGCGCGCCGTAGCGCTTGGTCAATTCGAGGTTGACCTGCAACACGTTGATCATTTTCTCGCCGACGAGCCCGCCCAGCGGTGCAAACGCGTCGGTTTGTAGGATCTGGTCGATCTCGGTGCGTACCTGAGAGGGATCGTGTTTGGTATCGGTCGCCCATTTCGAAGCTACGCGATCGAGCTGGTACTCGGCATTCTGAAGCGTGATATGCGGATCAAGGCCGGAGCCGGAAGTCGTAACCATGTCGCCCGGAACGTTAGCGAGGTCGGCGTCCGCGTGATCTTGCCGCCACATATCGAAGAAGATCGATTGCACGTCCGAACCGCTTGCCACCGGCCCGATCGCAGTCTGACTCTTGCCGCCCAGTAATTGCGTGGTCACGGCTGAGGGAAATTTGCCGGGATACTCCTTGGAAAAGTTCTCGAAGAACATGACCGCCAGGTCCGACGCTTGGGGCTGTGGGGTGCCCGGATTCTGCTTGACCCAATCCGCCACTTCGGCCTTATGCGCCTTCGCCCAGTCGGTGATGTATGGGGCGTGAGTCGGATCGGCGCTCACCCACGACTGTGCAAGCTCATTATGGTTGTCGGCCCATTGAGCGACGATGTGCGGGTTGCCTTGATAGCGATCCTGCTGAAACCACGCTTCGACATCGGGCGCGACGAGTTGTCCTTTTTTTGGCCCGCTCGCGTAGGTGACAATCGGGCCGAGCATTCTCGCGACGCGATCGCGAAGGAGGTAATTCGACGCAGCAAGCGTGGACGAAGCGGAAGCGGATCCGTCGTAGGAAGCCGCCGAGGGACGCGGCTGAAAATACTCATCCTTGGTGAACGGCTGTGCGATCTGCAGCGAGCCGACCAACTTACCATCGGGACCGGTTACCATGCTTCCGTTAGCCGTAAATGGGAAGAAGGTCTGTCCGATTGCCCATACGACCAACGGATAAATCAAGCAGCAGATCACTATGGTAGAGCCGAGTAACCACAGGCTTTTAGTAAGATTGTTCATTGTCGTCCCTTCCTTAAGCTCCCAGGCGTCATCACGCGACCATGTGCACCGCAGCCAGCGCTACATCGATGAGCTTTATTCCGATGAAGGGGAGAATCACGCCGCCGACGCCCCAAACCAGAAGATTCTTGCGCAGCAGAGCGTCGGCCCCGAGTGGCCGGTACTTGACCCCTTTCAGGGCCACCGGAATCAGCACCGGAATGATGAGGGCGTTGAAGATGACTGCGGATAGAATTGCGGACGTGGGCGAATGAAGATTCATGATATCCATAGCTTTGAGCCATGGCAGCGTACCGGCGAATAGGGCGGGCACGATCGCGAAATACTTGGCCACGTCATTGGCGACGGAAAACGTGGTGAGCGCGCCCCGAGTCATGAGGAGTTGCTTTCCTACTTCGACGACCTCGATAAGCTTTGTTGGGTCGGAATCCAGATCAACCATGTTGCCGGCTTCCTTGGCCGCCTGCGTACCAGAGTTCATCGCGAGGCCGACATCCGCCTGGGCGAGTGCGGGCGCATCATTGGTGCCGTCGCCCATCATTGCGACCAACTTCCCGCCGGCTTGCTCCGCACGGATATAAGCGAGTTTGGATTCGGGCGTGGCCTGTGCGACGTAGTCATCGACGCCGGCCCGCTTGGCGATCGCCGCGGCGGTCAGTGGATTGTCGCCGGTAATCATCACGGTGCGCAGACCCATACGGCGCAGCCGCCCGAACCGTTCCAGCATTCCTGTTTTCAGGATGTCCTCCAGCGCGATGACGCCGGCGATTTTGGAATCCTCTGCTACCACCAGCGGTGTTGCGCCTTTCGTCGCGATCGCGTCGACAAAATGCTGCAACGCGGCTGGGATCGCGACGAAAGGCGCAACACCGCTGGTGGTAGCAGAGG
>Ga0207119_1046_pt1 | contig 19466 bp, 18 predicted proteins | sample Alteio_BWMinHeat_43_FD_153505 | JGI IMG/M metagenome (GOLD analysis project Ga0207119, IMG submission 153505) | Enriched cells from forest soil in Barre Woods Harvard Forest LTER site, Petersham, Massachusetts, United States -... | ecosystem: Environmental > Terrestrial > Soil > Temperate forest >... | reverse complement strand
ATGGATGCCGTAAGTGGCTTTGCTACTTTGATTTGGCCGCCGACGGGAATCGCCTTAGCTGCATTGCTTTTGTTCGGATACCGCCTCTGGCCAGCGGTTGCACTGGGGGCTTTTCTTGTCAATTATGTCATAGGGGCCCCGTTTTGGTCCGCCTGGGGAGTGGCCACGGGTAACACTCTCGAGGCCGTTGTCGGAGCTTTTCTCCTACAGAAGTTTACCAACTTTGATAAATCCTTAAGTCGGATCACCGATATTTTTTGGTTCTTTGTTTTAGCTGCGGGGGTGAGTACTCTTGTGAGTGCGACAATAGGCGTATCAACACTTGCACTTTCCCATACAAAAAGTTTTGAGGGGTTCGCCGTTACTTGGGCTGCGTGGTGGGGTGGTGATGCCATGGGTGATATTATTGTGGCCCCTCTTTTTCTTGTTTGGGGCACAACAGTTTTAAAATTCCGTTTTAATTGGTTGAAGGTTCTAGAGTGTCTACTTCTAGTGGGAATGGTTGGAGTATTTTGCTACTTAACCTTTGGCAAAGGATATCGCGTTGGGTTTTTGATTTTTCCCATGGGCGTTTGGGTGGCCCTCCGGTTTGGTCAGGTAGGGGCTGTTTCTTTTGACTTTATTATTTCATTCTTGTTGGCATGGGCTGCAGCCCGGGGTGTCTGGCCCACCAAAGGAGGAACCTTCCGGGAGAATTTATATGTGATGCTTGGGTTTTCAACTGTCGTTGCCATGACGGGAATGACCCTTGCTGCTTCGGTCAGCGAACGAAAGCGGGCCATTGAAAGTCGTGACGAATTTTTATCTATTGTTTCCCATGAACTTAAAAACCCACTGACATCTTTATCGCTTCATATCGAAATGACTGAAATGGAAATTAATGTTGAAAAAAATTTGGCTCCTCCTCCCAAGAGATTGGCAGAAGTCTTTGCCGTATCAATGTACCAAATTAATCGCCTAACTAATCTTGTAGAAAATCTCTTAGATTTTTCACGTATTGGGGCCGGTAAATTGAGGTTTTCTTTTGATGACTTAAACCTTTCAGAGATGGTTACTGAGATGGCAAAACGTTTTTCCGGAGAACTGAAAAGGGCTGATTGTGAGTTGACGGTCGACATTCAAAAAAATCTTGTTATTGAGGGTGATCGCACCCGTTTAGAACAGCTCCTTGAAAATCTTATCTCCAATATTATTAAATATGCTCCCGGAGCTCCGGCAAAGATCACTCTTAAGGCAGAGGGAATAGGCGTGAGGGTGATGGTTGAAGACAAAGGGCCTGGAATTCCAAGAGACCTTCAATCCAAAATGTTTGAGAGATTTGAAAGAGGTTTGGCACCCCAATCCGTAGCTGGAATAGGTCTGGGCCTCTTTATTGTGACGGAGATTATCAAAGGCCATCAAGGAACGATAAGCTTAGAAAGTGACAGGGGAATGGGAGTCAAGCTCACCTTAGATTTACCCATGAAGCAAACTTAATCGCGAGCATCCTATGATTTTCTCTTAAGACGGTTTATAAAATCCGTAGAGAAACGATAGCCCTCGCCATAGATTGCTTGAATATATCCGCCAAACTCTCCTAGTTTTTTTCGTAAAGAATAAATGTGAGTATCGATACACCTATCGGTGAGATGGGTTTCCTGACCCCATACTTGGTCCAGTAATTGATTCCGCGAAAAAACTTGATCGTTATGGCTGGCTAATAACGTTAGTAATTTAAACTCTAAAGGTGTGAGTTGTAGGTCTATTTTTTTCTTGTCGATTAAGAGAAATGCCCGTTGAGCACCTAAATTAATTTCCATATTTCCCTTAATAAATATTTGCCCTTCATTTTGTTGGGAATGGTATTTTTTCAATCTCATTTCTACGCGGGCTCTCAATTCAGCTGCCTGAAAGGGTTTTACAATGTAGTCATCGGCGCCAAGAGTGAACCCTAAGACCTTGTCTGAAATACCATCCTTTGCCGTTAAAAAAATGACGGGAATCTTTTTAAATCTATTATCATTGAGAATTTGGGAGAAAAACCGAAATCCATCTCCGTCGGGCAATCCGACATCGAGTAAAATAATATCGCACTGATTTTCACCTATACTCTTAAAAGCTTTTTCTAAGCTACTCGCCCACGTGACTTCAAAAGCAGATCCTAAAGCATAACAGACTAAATCTTTAGATTCTTCAGAGTCTTCAATTAGTAAAAGTTTGTACATTTCATCCCCTCCACTTTGGATATTTTAATGTTGGCGCTGGCTGACTTTTCCTTTGGACATACCCTTGGAGCTTTCGTACCGTTTCCACATTTGGATTTAAAAATGACAGGAATACTTTCTTTAGTTTTTCCTCGTGTGGCTTAACCCATAGCACTTTAAAGAGTGGGCTCCCTGAAAAGACCTCATGGAATATGGTAGAAGATAGTTCAATGACTTGCCCTTCTTCCACTTCTAGATCAATTAAAATCTCCACGCCTATGTCAGAAATATAATTGATATAAATCTTTTTGTGAATCTTGGCATCCTCTAGCAACGGCTGCTGTAATTCAATTTTTGGATGATGTCGGGGAGGCTTAACTTTAAAGTGTTCTCTAATTTTTTCCAAAAACTGTTTTCGTACAATGGGCTTAACAATATAAAAGTCTGCTCCCAGTTTTGCCGCTTGTAAGACGCTGTCTTTGTCTTTATTGCCCGTGGAAAATGCAATGGAGGTGAGTTCAAGTTGAGGGTTATTTCTGACGGTGTTTACAAATTGAAAACCATTAAATCGTGGCATTTGAATGTCTACGATAATCATATCCATCTGGTAGAGCTGGAGAAGCTCTAATGCTCGTAGCCCATCTTCAGCCACGATCACTTCGTGGCCTTCTTCTACGAGAATTAATTTCTCTAGATCTAAAACTGTTTGGTCGTCATCGATGAGTAAAATGCGTGCCATAAGCTTCCTTTCTTATTTTCGGTACTCTACTTTGAGATTTGAGAAACAAACTTCTAATCTGGCTAGACCATTTTTCAAAAGATTAAAATCTTTAGCTTCAGCAGCTTTTTCAATGGTCTCTCCAAGCTCTCCTAGAAGTAAAAAACCATATCCACCGCATGAACCCTTCATGCGGTGGCCTAAAAGCTTTAGTTCTTCATATTTAAGATTTTTAAGAGCCTCTTTCATCAGTTCAAATTGTGCCTTTTGAGCCAAAATAAATTTAGGAACTAATTTTTCAAGGTCTGGATCAACGTAAACTAAGAACTCTCTTTTCTCTTCCATATTTTCTCCATAAAAATAATTCTAACGATCGCCACTCGCCACTTTTAGCGGTTCACTTTTATCTATTTTTTTCAATTGTTCTTCTATTGAAGTTATGAGTTTTCCCTTTTCAAAGGGTTTTGAAATATATCCATCACACCCGCTCTCAAGACATTCCCTTATCTCTTTTTCCGTTACTCCAGCGGTAAAAGCCAATATGGGAATAGACTTTTGGTCATGTTTTTTCTCCCAAGCCCGAATAAGTGTAACGGCCTCTAAACCGCCCATAATCGGCATCTGCACATCCATTAGAACTAAGTCATATTTTTTTCTCTTGAACCGATCAAAGGCATCTTGGCCATCGAAAACGCAGTCAAGATCAAATCTTTTTGAGTCTAAAAAAACGCGAAGGAGGTCAAGATTAACGTCACTATCATCGGCAACAAGAAGGTTTATTTTTTGATGATGTCTTTCAACAGCAGCTCTAAATTTTTCAAATTGAAGGGGTTTTTGAATAAGTTCACTTCCCCTAAGTTCTTTAAATTTTTTTGTTACTTCATCTGATGCGGTGGCCGTTACCAAAAAGGCAGGTATATTTTGTAAGTTATTTTCTTTTTTCGAACTTCTGATTTTTTCTAAAACCTCTAGACCATCGTAAATGGGTATATGGAAATCTAAAAAAATCATATCATAGTTTGCAGAAGCAAATTTCTTAATGGCTTCTTCACCGTTTTGAGCAACATCAACTTTGAATCCAAGTTTTTCGAGGTATTTATTAATGACCTCTTGGTTAGCGGCATCATCCTCAGCAACGAGAGCCATTTTTTCTGATGGGATCACAGGTTTATTGGGCTGAATTGGGATGACCTCAGCCTGAGATTCAATCTTGTCATCACTTTTCAATAGATCGAGCTCAAACCAAAAGCATGAACCTTTGCCTCCTTCACTTTTAAAGTCAATTTGGCCCCCCATAACTTCTATAAGTCTTTTTGAAATATTCAGACCCAATCCAGTGCCACCAAAGCGTCTTCCAGTTTTGCTATCAGCCTGCTGAAAAGCTCCGAAAATCTTTTTTTGATGTTCCTGGGGGATGCCAATGCCTGTGTCTCTAATTTCGATATGCAGTTTACAAATATTACTTGTTGATTTGCTTATTGATGAAATAACTGTGATACTTCCTTTTTCCGTAAACTTAACGGCGTTTCCTATAAGATTATTGAGAATCTGGCGAATTCGACCGGCGTCTCCAACCAGGACTTTCGGAATTGAAGAGTCAGTTTGAAAGTTGAGTCCGATACCTTTCTTTTGGGTGGTGTTTGAAAAGAGAGTTTCAAGTTCGCTAAGCAAGCCCTTTAAATCAAAGTTCTCTGAGCAAATTTCAAGCTTTCCCGCTTCAACTTTTGAAAAATCAAGAATGTCATTAATAATTCTTAGAAGAGCCTCACAAGACCTTTTAATAATTCCCGCATACTTCTTTTGCTGTTCGTTAAGAGAGGTTTCTAATAGAACTGTAGCCATTCCCATGATTCCATTCATGGGTGTTCGTATTTCATGGCTCATATTTGCTAAAAATTGTGATTTAAACTCGGATGTTTGTACCGCTTCGCTTCGAGCTTCATCCAAAAGGAGCTCTGAGTTCAAGCGCTTTATAATTTCTTGTCTAATTACTAAAAGCGCACAAAGGAATAAGAAAAAGACGGCAACTCCAACGAATAAAATTGAGGAAATTGTTTTTTTTATACTTTGTCTTTTCTTAATGGTTTGAAGTTTAAGAACGCCACTGTGGTGGCTTTGTATAAATTCAATTTTGTTTTGTATTTCTTCAGAAATACTTTGCCACCTTCCCGTAAGGAAAATCTGTAGGGCGTAGTTTAGACCATGACTTTCCCTTTCTGAGACGGTTAAATTCATATCGGCGATTTTTGCCTGAATTAACTTTTTAAGATCGGAGTCTTGCTCGGTTTTTTGGCCTTCTACTTTTTCCAGTTGGCTTATAAGGTGACTTACTTTTTGTTGGTAACTTTCTAACAACCTTTCTTTTCCAATAAGAATATAAACATTATTGGCCATTTCTGCGTCTCGAAGGGCTGAAGTTAGCCCTTGAATTTCATGCATAAATGCCGAAGTGGTATCAACAGACTGAGTATCAAAAATAAGGACTTCGGCATTTTGGTACGCTAAAAAAGAAAGGTAGGCGAGAATGGCGAAGACCAATGCAAAACTTCCGTAGACCTTCCACCCGATTTTCAATGCCCCTCCTCTTCCGTAACCGTTTCGGAGTTTGATGTTTTACATGACTCGACCGTCATCTGTACCTCAAGTGAAACATCATTTAAAATGTAAATATCTGGAGCGGTGGCAAGAAAGAGGGTTTTTTTCGGCTCTCCTGTTTGATCATAAATGACGTCCGTCGGTTCCGGGACGACAGAGTTTTCAAGGAGTTTTTGAAGGGGTAAATTTAAATTCGTAGTAATGACACCATCTTTTTCAGTACTGTACTTTTCTGATCCTTGTATGCTTCGCATAAAGAAGTCATTAGGAGGCTCTTTTCCTGCAAAAAATGAAGAATTAATATTTTCTCTTGGTACCTTGGAGGTTGGAATATCTCCTGAGCACACTTTTTCATTAACGAGACAAAGCATTCCTGATCTGGAATCTTGATGGTGAAGAAGCTTATGAACTTTCATTTTCAGTAAAATACTCTCTAAGGAAATAACATCTTGACGCAGGGGCAAGGTGGAAAGATCAATGGCAAAAATCATTTGAGAATTTTCATTATATCGAACTCCCCCTTTTGTTGTTCCAGTCGGTTGACCAAGATCAATCGTTTTGAAAGGGCCAGAGTTTGAAACCAAAAAAGGGAGTGCCTTTAATTTCTTTTTTTCTTTTGGAAGAAGAGACCTTCCTGGGAGGTGAATAGTTGTAGATTCGGGACTACATTTTTGAACAGTATGTGTTTGTTTTGTTTTTTCTCGGACAATTATTTCTATTGGATCTTTAGTTCGAGGGAGAATATTAAGTCCCACAAGGATGCGCACACTAGCGCTTCCGTCAGAAGGAAGGATAGCATAAGATCCTCCAATATCTAGAGTTCCGCCTCTAAATACACCTACACGAGCGCCAACATAAAGATCACCGGGCCCATCTGCGAGTGAGTTAGCAAGAGCGGTAGTGGTTCCTTCCATATTAAAAGCAACTTTAGCGCTTATTGGAACTCTTATTCCGATGCCCAGGGGAAACTCAGCGCTATAGTCAATAGGTCCATAGGTTGCTCCGGGAAACTGTAAATACCCAGCATTAACAGCAATCCCGACTCCACCCATATTTTTTTCAAAGAATAACCTTCCACCATAACCAACGGCTTCATTAGACATAAAGGGGTGGCTATTTGGAACAGGAACATAGAAATCAGGCGCAACGGAGAACCCCCAGTCATCTCCCTTTTGAAAAAGACTCTGCTTAGCAGTGAAATGAAAATCACCGATTCCAAAATAAGTTGAGTCAGTCAACTGGACAACGTTGAAACCAAAATCCACTCCAACTTGAAGATGAGGAGAAATAAGCCAAGAACTTCCAAACTGTAGGCTACTTGTTCTTTGCACCACAGTGACTTTGTTATTATTTCTGCTGGGGTCATATCCCACTATAGGGGTATCGACTGTATTAAACAAACTTGTGAAAAATAAAGACTGTTCCTTGGACTTATCTGTATTCAACCAGAGTTGTGCATCTTCCACTGTTTGATAACGAGGATTAAGAGAGGGTCGAAGAGTTTGAGACGTAATATCTGCCATTACAGAGTTGGCTCCCAAAATAATATTAAAACAAAGTGCTAGTAAGAAGCGTCGATCCACTGATGACCCCAAGAGTTGCGGAAATAGTTGTCGACCCTAGTACCAACCCAGTTGCACGCCCTTGGCTTCCGGCCGCATTACTGATCGTAGCTGACAAAACATTCGACGAAGCCCATGTCACACTTGTTGTAAGATTGATTGTTGATCCATCGGCATAGTTACCAATGGCTGTAAATTGTTTTGTCGTGAGAAGTTTAATTGTCGAATTGGCCGGAGTGACCGTGATTGACACCAATACTGGCGCAATAATGGTAACCGTTGTTTGCCCTGTGATTACACCAGAGGTTGCAAAGACGGTGGCACTTCCACCAGCTACTCCAGTTGCCAACCCCTGACTGCCAGAGAGATTACTAACTGTTACAATTGTTCCGTCGCTTGTGGCCCAAGTGACTGATGTTGTGATGTCTACATTTGATCCATCGGAGTAATTTCCAGTTGCAGTCAACTGCCGACTTCCCGTTCCAGATATAGTCGGGTTACTCGGCGTAACTGTAATTGAATTTAGTGTGGCAAGGGTCACCGTCACATTTGTAGTTCCAGTGACGACTCCAAGAACGGCAGAAATAACCGCTGTTCCATTTCCCACTGCCGTGGTTAAACCCTGGGTTCCAAGCACATTACTCACAGATGCAATTGTTCCGTCACTTGTCATCCACGTTACAGAATTAGTAATATCGATAGTCGATGCGTCGGTGTATGTTCCTGTCGCTGTTAACTGTTCTGTTTGTGATATAGAAATAGTTGAATTACTTGGTGTGATTCCAATTGAAACAAGTTGCGCGGGTGTGACGGTAAATGTCGTTTGACCCATGATTGCCCCAAGAGTTGCAGAAATAGTTGTACCTCCAACTGCAACTGCTGTGGTTACCCCATAACTTCCCGAAGCATTACTTACGGAGGCGATTGTTCCATCTGCACTGGCCCAAGTAACAAAGCTGGAAATGTCCACACTAGACCCATCGGAGTAGTGACCGGTTGCGATCATGGTTTGAGTGAGACCTTTTGCTATGGACGGATTTCCTGGCGAAACAGTAATTGTATTTAAGACTGGGTTTGTAACTGTAACCGAAGCTGTATCGCTATACCCACCAAAATTAGCCACTACTGTTGTGCTTCCCACTTGAGTTGCCGCAAGAGAACCAATGGACCCCGTTGTATTACTGATTGATGCGATAGAACTATTTGTAACAGACCAAGTTGTTATGGGAGTTAAATCTACCGTGGTTAGATCAGTGTAAATACCCGTAGCTGTAAACGATAATCCCAAGCCCTGTACGATCGTTGCTGTTTTTGGGCCGACTTGAATCATCAAGAGACCTTTAGAGAGAACAGTAATCGATGCAACGCCCACTACTGCATCAAACGTCGCAGTAATCGTGGACGCGCCTTCGTTAGCAGCAGTGACTAATCCGTTGTTGTTGAAATCGGTGGCCACCAGGGCCGTTGCAGGAGAGCTAGATGACCAACTTGCAGATTTTGTGACATCTATATAACTGCCATCAGAGAAAATGCAGATATCTGAATATTGAACGATGACTCCCACAGGAAAAGCCGAGTTTGTAGGAGTGACTACACATCCAACCACTGTAGCGGGTGTCACCGTAATTTGTAATGTTCCACGTATTTGTCCGACAGTGGCATTCAAGACGGTGCTTCCTGGTGCAACACCCAGAACCCATCCTGGGTTACTGCCTGCTCCAGTAGTGGCAATAGAGTTATCACTTCCCCATGTTGCATTTTGTGTTACCGATTTTTGACTGCCATCAGAATAAATTCCTGTGGCAGCACATGGTATGTAAACATCTTTTGGAAACTGAGCTTGCTGACACGTGATCAAAATTTGAGTTAATGTTATGGATTCGACGGGCAACTCGGGGCGCTTGCAAGAAGAAAGGGCCATTAAACCTACGAGTACCATAGTTAATGAATTTAAACTTGATTTCTGAAAGCATCCCCATTTTATCAATGCCCCTCCATGGGCAGTTCATGCACATTTACCAGTTTAAAGCTAAATGCTAATCACGGTTGAAGATTGTGTAATCTTAAACTTATTCTAAACTAATTAAGTTTAATAAAAGACTGACTCCGATTAAAACTCGCCTAACGGTCGCTAAGTACAAAATTCAAATTTTGATGATTTCTTCAAAACTCACTGATTTTAGGTACAGGTTTATTTGCGATAATAGCAAATAGGTAACGATTTAAAACAAATGAGGGGTATATGAATACAATTCAATCCATTGACTTGACGGGTGTTCAGTTCAAAAAGCATAGGGTTCTCCTTGTGGAAGATAGCCAGGAATCAGAGGCCCTGATGCGCAATATTTGCGAGGCTGTGGATAACAACATGAAGTTAAAATGCGTGAAAACGGCTGAGGAGGCCCAACACCTGTTACAGGCCAATTCCAATTTTGATCTTATTATTGCCGATCATTTTCTAGCTGGCCAAAAAACAGGGTTAGATCTTTGGAGAAATTGTCAGGAGGAATTCGGTCAAATTCCATTTATGATGACTTCAAGTTTAACCAATGAAGAATTTGTCCAAAAAGCCGAACACGATTGGAGTCACCCTTTCTTCCTCCATAAACCCTTTAGCAAAAGAGATTGTCAGCAGATGATTGAGTGGTTTTTAAATAGAAAACCTATCTCATTTCAAAATCAGTTAGAAACAAAGAGCACTCCAAAGATAGTCTTAGAAAAAATATTTCGACTATGGGGTGCGGTAACATTTATGGCACTTCTTATCGTTTCGACACAAATTAAATCAGGCAAAAATATGTCGACTGAAAAATCTTACGAATTTAATAATTTTCAACCTCTGAAAATAAGCATTGAAAATGAAGAGCGAGAGAAGAACGTCGCAAAATTTAACGATGTTTTCACTCCAGATTTATTGAGCAAAATTACAGGAATTAAAAAGCGCGCCGATGAAATTAATGAAATATTTAAAGAAACGACGAGAAACGGTGATCTGCCCATTGATACTGAATGAATTTTTAAATTAAAATCTGATTGGCTTCTCTGGGTTGGGTAGTGTTGCAGTATTTCTTAACCATAGTCAAAAGACTGTCGATATCGATTGGCTTAGCAAGGTACTCAGATACACCAATGCTTTCACTTTTGTTTTTTATATTTCCATCAGCAGAAACAACGATAATAGGAATATTTTTAAGATCAGGGTTTAAATCAATTTCTGTTTTGAATTGCCAACCGTCCATGATAGGCATCATGAGATCGAGAAGAATAAGTGAAGGCCGTTTAATTTTAAGTTGTTCAAAACCTTCGGAGCCATTTGAAGCCGTAGAAACATCGTAACCTTCATACTTTAAGAGAAGGCTGATTGAATCTCTAATATCTGTATCGTCATCTACTACTAAAACGTCTGTCGTATTCATTCTAAAAACCCCAAAACCCGAACGGTCCCATTTGCCGTCACCTTTTAAGTACCACGCCGCGCAAAGAGTTCAATGTGTAATCTTAACTCAGGTGCCGGCTTAGAAATTCTTCAGTACGGCTCACTCTGAGGCGGTCTTGCGCCTGAATTTCTCTATAAAATTCAACTAGTTCTGAATTCCCACACCTTTCTGCGTCCATGATGTATTGATTGCAAAGCTCTGATTCTTTAAGGGTACGGTAAAATAGAGAGATAAGATCATCCCGCTCTACATTTTCACCTTGAAAATGTGAAATGAAATTTTCCATTCGTTCCCTGAGTTCTATTGTTTTCATTGAGCTTTTTAATTGCAGAAGTTGAGCCAAAGCGTGGGCACATTATACCGATTCGTGGTCCGGCCCAGGGACATATTGCCCCTGTAAAGAGTGGCAGTGTCGTCTATTCAAAAATAAAGGGACGAGAATTTTGGCAATCCCTTTGCAATAAGACCTTATTGAAGTCGCTATAAAAGTTTTTAACAAAGTCGAGACGGATTTCGATCAAACAAAATGGGAGGCCGCGATGGAAAATGCTCTTATCTGTATTCCACTTTTGATTTTGTACCTTGTGCCACTGATTAGAGATGTTTCGCGGCCTCCATACGGTAGGGCTTAAGTCCAGCAAGACCTTTAGTCTAATGCCCAGTCTTCCGAAAAAGTTGTCATGGGCCTTTTTGAAAACAATGTTATTAGAGTAGTGCTCGGCCTCGCAGTAGGATTGGCCGTCATTATCTACTTCAATCCTCCTGTGACTGTTTGTACAGCCCAGATAGGAGTTTATTCTGAGGCTGTAAAATCTCTGATTAAACCATTTTCAAAAACATTGGCTAACTGCAAAGAACACCCGGAGCCAGGTGGCTGCGTGGCCTTCTTTGACGTTCTTAATAAAATTGAAGTACGATTCAATGAAGTAGGAAGACAATGTCAAAGTGAGTTAGCTAAAGATGCCATGACGAGAAGTTGGATTTCTATTTCAATGGAACTTTACACCCTCTTGGCTTGGGGAGCAAAACCGCCTCCATCCTATCTCTATAGAAATGGTTGGCTTGAACTAACCCAGGTTGTTGAGTTTTGCAGACTTCGTCATCATCTTGAAACCATTTATGGCAAAGAAGCGTGGAATGGCTTTGTCAGTGGAATTTTACCCGATCTTCCAGGCAGCGCTGAGCTCGCAAGTAGTCAAAATGAAGCATGGAACCGGAGTCTACTTTCGGATCCGTGTAACTATCCTATGTGAATTGGCCAAATTAAGCCGTTTTGATTTTAGAATTTTCTTTTTCAATGTGAGCAATTACCTGGCGAGCCATATTTAAATCAAAGAGGAAGATCTGTTCTTTCTTTGATCGTCCCCGAACTTCACTTTGGCCTAAATCTTTTGGAATGACTCCCGCTCCACCGATAAGCCGTTCGATTTGGCCTTTTTTCATGGTACTTCCACTGACAATGGCACACGCTTTTTCGGCATCTTTTATTTCTAACATGTATTTTTTGGAAAGATCCTGGAGCCGCGCGGCTACGTTAACTGTGTCGCCAATAGATGTGAAATTCATTTTTATGTCAGAACCTAAGTTACCGACGGTGGAGTTACCTGTATTAATGCCGATTCCTAATCGAGCTTTGGGATAACCTTTTTTGGTATACTCCGAATTTAAAATATCAAGGTCATTCATAATTTGAAGGGCGGCAATGAAAGCTCTATCGGAATGAGGTAGAGATTTGTCTTTTCCTTCAGAAAAGAAAATAACAATGCCGTCGCCGATGAGATTATCTACAATTCCACCCCAGTGGGCAATGCGCTGAGAAACAAATGTAATGTAAAGATTGAGCATGTCCATAATTTTTTCGGGAGAGAAATTTTCGCTGGTGGTTGAAAACCCTCGAAGATCGATAAAAATTGAAGTTGTCTCGGTGGTTCGAGGTTCGATGTGACCTTTTTTTGTAGAGCCCAACATATCAACGCTCTCAATAACCTCCCTTGGAACATACTTTTGAAAGATAGATTTTAGAGTTTGTTCTCGTTCATAATTTCTGGCGTTTTGAAAAGAAATAGAAAAGAGACGACTAATTTCTTCGATAAGATGGAGGTCTTCTTGGGCCATAGGGCGATCGTCTCCGAGAGATCCAACAATCATTAAACCATATTTTTCTGAATTGTATTGAAGGGGGGCAACAACGAGAGATTTAACCTCAAAAGCTTCTAAGAGCTTTTGATTTTCTGGTTTGAGATTATTTTTAAATTTTTGAATATCGTCGATGAGAACATATTTACCAGAGCTTAAAATATTTGCAAAGACTTGGGGGTTATCGGGGCGGCCCGGGTAGGCAAACGAAAGTTTGTAGATGCTACTTGTCTCGGTCTGAAAGCCGTTTACTTCAGCGGTGTACAATCTAGTTTGGTCTCCAGAGAGAAGCATAACGAGAGATCGCTCATACCCAAAATTCTTTTCTAATTCAGAAAGACAGAGTTTTATAACTTCTTGAGGAACATTTGTTGAAATAAGTTGGGTTGAAAGTCGACGAAGCAAACTTGATTCTCTGTAACGGCGATCAAGTTTTTTTCGACTGTCGTAAAGAGCGGTGTTTTTCTTTCGGCTCTGTTCGTAATAAAATTTGTTGTAGGTTACAAGGGAATAGAATTTTTTAAAATAATAAGCAAAGCCTACAGCAACCACACAAAATAAAGAATAGAGAGTTAAAACCCCAATGCGATTTTCAAGAATTCCAGAATTTTTTAAAACAATCCATGAGATCCAAGCAGCAAGTGGAAAAACGGCGAGATTGGCGAGTCTCTTTCTCCAAAACCCAAAGGCTTTGTAAGAAACATCAAAGGTGCAGTTTTCTGCTCCCCTATGTAGACACGAGGTCTCATTTACAACAAGGTCGTCTAGGCCATAGAGATCTTTTGCTGACTGAAGAATACCAAGGGTGTTAGCGCATACATCGGCATGGGCAATTGCTTTTTTTGACTTTGGAGAAATTTGAAAAGAAAAATGCCCCGGTGATCGCTTGAGGCATCGAATATCATTAATTTGATTTGCTTTTCCGTAATTCATTGGAAAGGCATTGAAGAAGAGAAAAGGTGGCAAAGACTTAACGAGCGTGTATTCAATCATGTTGATATTTTCTTTATCGATAAAAAACTTGCCGATATTTTTGAAGAGATCTTTCTCGTTTGTTGCTTTTTTAAGTTTGTCAAAAAATTGCGAACCAAAGTAATTTGAAACCCAGTTGTCGTCTTCCAAAAGAAAATCAACGGGCATATTAAGTTCACTACTTACATCTTCAAAGAGATCCTTGCCGTAGAAATGATCGCAATAAGTCTTAATGACTCTCCATAGTTTTGTAGAGTAGTGGGGCTCTAGATATCGAGGGTCAATGGACTGACTATTCATCACCTCTTTTTCGGTAAAATTCACTTAATTTATGAATAGTTAAGTTAGTGATCACACTTTCGGCTAGTCTTGAATAAAGTAAAAATTTTTAGAAGCCTCGGAGCGCTTCCCTCAGCGGCGGGGACGCCTTCCATGGCTCTTGGAGCCTTTGTCCCTTCCGTTGGCGCATGACGGTACCGGTCGCCAAGCCCCGCGCTTCGGGAAGACGCCCCTCGCTTCCTAAAAATTTTTTCTTTGCACTAGACCGACCTAAGTAAAGCCAGATGGAATTACTCGAAAAATGTGGGGGCTGTGAAAAGTGGCGTGTTATAATTTTAAGGTCGGGGCGGAGGCGCAGCAATGAGTGATCACTACGAGAAGATTTTTAGTCGCCATCTCAATTTTCCAAAAGGTGACAAGAAGACTTTTATTACCGCTCAAGAAAGAGCCGTAAGCGAGTTTAAAAATAATCTTATTTTTAAAAAACTTGATCAAAAAACAGCGACCATGAATGACTACCACTCCATGCTGCTGATGATTTTTCATCAGGCCTACAACTCTGCGGCCTCCTTTGCTTTGGCCGCTTCAAATTGCGGACCCAAACTATTTAAGGCTCGCGATTATCTCATTAAACATTCTGGTGAAGAAAAAGATCACTGGCTTTGGATCATCAGTGATTTAGAAAAATCAGGTTATAAAGGTGCTGACCCCCGAGAGATTTTTCCCACTCAAGAGAGCCAAGCTTACTTATCTTTTGGTTATTTCCTAGCTCTCACTTTTCCTTTGGGAAGACTTGCTATGGCTTCTGTCCTCGAGGGAGTTGGAGGAACCTACGGCAAGTCTTACGGTCAACTCATGGCTGAGCAGTTGAAACTTAAGCCCGACCAAGCACAATTTTTTCTTATGCACGGTGAACTTGATGTGGGTCATGCCAAAGAGGTCATTGAAGTGATGGAACGAGAAGAAATATCTCCCTTTGAGTGGGCCTATCTTACCCATGCAGCCGAAGTCACTGGCCAGCTTTATAAAAATATGTACGATCGGGCAGCCAAATCAACTCTGTGAAGACACTAACCGTTATACTTCAAGGCCTATGTTTTCTTAGCTTCATGTGGGCAGTAACTTTTTTCTTTAAAAAACCTGAGAAAACAAATTTATGGATTGTGGCCATGAAAGTTTTTGGATCCCTCACCATTCTTATCGATTTTTGCGTAACTCTTTTTAGCGATGATATCTTTTTTATGAATGGTGTTATCGGCCTCGTCTTTTTAACCCTTTCATTTATTCTTTTTTGGGCAAGTATTTATTCAAATAAGAAGGACCCACTAGCTTTTGCCTTTGCAAGATTTGGCAATGATCACGTGGTGACTCATGGCCCTTATAAATACATACGTCATCCATTTTATTTATCTTACACTCTCGCTTGGATAGGGAGTTTTATTTCCTCCTTCCATCCTGCTACTCTTCCCCCCATTTTTGTGATGGGCTTTTTATATATTAGAGCGGCAGTGGCTGAAGAAAGAGGTTTTGAGAATTCGTCGTTAAGGGAGAGTTATTCTGCTTACAAGGGAAAGACCCATATGTTTTTCCCACGGTGGAGTAAGTGATGCAAGATCAGAGAGCTGACCAACGTCAAATCGCCAGGCTCAATGTTCTTCATTCCGATGCTTTCAATGCCATCTTAAAGATCGGTCACAAAAAAATTCCTGCCCATGTTAATGATTTCCACTCCCATGGGATGAGCCTTCTTATTGATCCAAAATTTCTTTTTGATCTTCGTGAAAATTTACCAACCATTGAACTTGAACTGCTTTACGGGAAAAAGAAAATTTCCCACTTTGAAGACCCCGTTATTCTTTCGATTTCTGACGAAGGAAGAATTCGTCTTCGGCTTACAACTCCAAAGGTTGAGAAATACACCAGAGACACCAAACGAATCGACGTGAAGGGAAGATTTAACCCCGTTGCTATGATTGAAGATCCTCTGAAAATGGGAGAGGTGTTACACTTTGATATTATAAATCTCAGTGCCGATGGAATGCTTCTTAGAACTTCTTTAGCCAATAAACATCTTGTGCCTGGAAGTATCTTGCATGACCTTCAGGTGATTTTGCCTGGTCTTCAGGTTATTAAAACAAATGTTCAACTTCGCCGTTTTCAAATTCTTAATGGATTTCTTAATGTGGGAACAGCTTTTGTTAATCCGTCTCCCACCGCACTCGAGGCCCTTGCTCAATTTGCTCTTTTTGGAATGACCTTAGATGCTCCAGACACAATTCAAATTTTGGCCGATCTGAAAGCGGCAAAGTTTGACCTTAAGAAAATCGGTGGGGGTGTTAGACTCAGTCTAGCGAGTACTCCAGAAGAATATGGTGCGGCTCTTAGAGTCAGACATGAAGCTTATAAAGCTGTGGCTAAAGTTGGGGCTGATTCAACTCCATCTGATATGGCCGATGAGTATGATGCCTTCTCTCTCATTCTTATCGTGCAGTTTAGAAATCACGTTATTGGTACGGCAAGGCTTGTCGAAATTCGTCAAGAGGGCCAAAAGTTTCCTTTTGAAAGCCATTTTAAATTTGAAGATGTTATTGAAGAGGGTAATCGAGGGGGCCTCTATGAAATTTCTCGATTGGCCATCTTGCCTCAGTTTCAAGGGACCGATCTTTTGGTGAGAATGTTTCAAGAGCTTTCAAAGATTTCTCTAGTCAAAGGTAAATACGCTGTGTGCCTCGCCACGAAAGCCACAAGAAAAAATTATATTCGTCTTGGTTGGAGGCAGATTTCCCCGGAAATTGCTCACCCCGTTCTTACTGGTGAAACTCTAGCGATGTTTAGAGTGGATGCCGATCAGTTTCTCACGGGGAAGAGAATGAGTGGAATCGCCTGGTTTAAGATCGCAAAAGTTGTGACTGATCATCTGGCCAAATTTGAAATCATGAAAACAAGAAGTTTTAATCCGCGAATGGTTATTTTAAAAAATATTGAAACAATGATTTTGAGTCGAAGAAAAAATATTAAAAAAATTAAGAAAGCTTAGGGGTTGTTTAGAACTTTCTCTAAGTGATTTCGAACGGCCCTAAGGGCTTGAGAGCGATGGCTGAGCTTATTTTTAACAGCTAACCCTAACTCCGCTAAAGTTTTATTTTCATTTTCAGGAATAAAAATCGGGTCATACCCGAATCCGGTTTTTCCACGCATATCACTACTAATAGTTCCTTTTAAAATTCCTTCTCCAGTAAACTCTTCGTCGCTAGGGCCAAGGAGAACCATCACACATTTAAACTGGGCACTTCGGTCAACAACATTTTGAATTCTGAGTTGGGTCAGAAGCTTGGTTGTGTTTTCAACATCGCGGGCTCGGGGGCCGGCGTACCGCGCAGAATGCACTCCGGGTAATCCTTTAAGGCCATTGGCTTCAATTCCTGAGTCGTCTGCTAAAATCCAACTATCCGGTTTCATCGCTTTTAAAAAACGTGCCTTAATTTTTGCGTTTTCTAAAAAAGTAGAGCCATTTTCTTGGGGAGCCGTGTAATGAGGGAGTTCAAAGGCTCCATGAACCTCAATGGGCAGGGTCTTCAAGAGTTCTTTTATTTCTTTGAACTTGTCTTTATTAGTGGTGGCAACCCAAATCGAAGTCATTATTTGCGAGGGCGTTTAAAAAAATCGCCCAAAATACTTTCTTGAATATTAAAAAGAGTATCGTGGCCTTTTCTTGCCAGCGTTATCATTTGAGCCATTTGTTCTTCAGAAAATGGAATATTTTCTGCAGTACCTTGAACCTCGACGAATTTTCCAGCCCCCGTCATGACGAAATTCATATCAACGTCAGCTGTTGAATCTTCGTCATAAGATAAATCAAGGCGAGGTTCTTTTTGAATAATGCCACAACTTACTGCTGCGACGTAATCGGTTAGTGGAAAGCTCAAAAGCATTTTTTGATCGACTAAGAACTTAAACGCCAAACCGAGAGCAACAAAACCGCCGGTAATGCTAGCCGTTCTTGTTCCCCCATCGGCTTGAATGACATCGCAATCTACAACAACTTGTCTTTCGCCTAATATTTTCATGTCAGTAACGGCGCGAAGACTTCGTCCGATCAAACGCTGAATCTCTTGTGTACGGCCGGAATTTGCTGCTTTATCTCGCTTGATTCGTGTGTGTGTTGAGCGCGGAAGCATTCCGTATTCGGCTGTCACCCAGCCTTTACCGGTACCCTTTAAAAATTGGGGAACACCCGGTTCCACACTGGCAGTGCAAATCACTTTAGTATTTCCAAACTCGACTAAGACAGAACCTTCAGCATAGGCAGTGTAGTTGGGTGTGATCTTTACAGATCGCAAATCATTGGCGGCTCGGTTATCAATTCTCATAGATTGATTTAATTTACGTTTTTCTTATGGGTTTTGTCCAACTTTTCTTTGAATCTTCTTAGACCACTGTAGATAGCCTTAGCCATCTTGTATTGAGTAACGCTTTCATTGAGCCAGCGCGCTTCACCGGGATTACTGATAAATCCGAGTTCGATCAATGCTGAGGGCATGGGCGCGAGAAGAACATGAAAAGGAGCTTGTCTAATCGAACGCGTTTTAATCTTGATCTGTTGTTGAAAAGCTTCAAGTAAGAGCTGACAGAGTTGCTGGCTTAAGATCATATGCTCATGGTGATTGAGATCGGTCATTATATTTTCAAGATCAGTGTTTTGATCAGGAACAGAATTCCCTTTAACGTTTTTGCTATTATTTTCTCGATTGGCAAGAAGTTCGGTCTCTTCGTTACTCGCCACCTGATTTTCAAAATAAAATTCTGTTCCTTTAGCCTCTAGAGCTGGTGAACTATTGGCATGAATACTAACAAAGAGGTCGGCCTTTGAATTAATTGCTTTTTCAGGTCTCGCGGAAAGGGAGACGAAGTCATCTCCCTCCCGAGTCATAAGAGGAACAAAATTTTTATCGGCACTTAAAAGTTTTTTGAGTTCGAGGGCAACTCCTAAGGCTACAGTTTTTTCTTTGATTTCTTGATATTGAGCTCCGTGATCTTCACCGCCGTGACCGGGATCGATCATCACGCGAACGGGAGTGGCTAAAGCAAAACTAAATTGAAAAAAAACAATTAAGCTCAAAAAAAATAATCGCATTTATTTAGTTAATTAGAGAATTTGGGTTCAGTCAAATTTTGACGCTTTGCTAACGAAAAAGGTACCCGGTACCGAGGAAAAAAGGCGACTTGGAAGGGGGTAAGGGGGTAGGGGGTACCAAGTCGCCCAGGGGGTTTGAGTAGATACTCTTTACTAGAGCAACCGACGTGCCAAGGTCGCCCCACCAACGCATTTGAATTGAGAAAATATGGAGGCCGTTCAGCGGCACCGAAAAAAAATGCCCACCTCAAAAAGGTGGGCATAAATAGCTGTTTTTACTTAGTTTTTAAGTCAGACTGTCAAAGTTCTTTCCAGGTGATTTGACCCTTCTCACGTACAAGTGTTCCGTCACCTTGAACTGATTGAATGGGGTTTTCTTGGTAACCCGGGTAGCGATTCATCGCAGTCACCAGGCGCCCAGAGAGGCGCTTGAGCCATCCTCCGGAACTA
>Ga0207119_1045_pt1 | contig 19593 bp, 18 predicted proteins | sample Alteio_BWMinHeat_43_FD_153505 | JGI IMG/M metagenome (GOLD analysis project Ga0207119, IMG submission 153505) | Enriched cells from forest soil in Barre Woods Harvard Forest LTER site, Petersham, Massachusetts, United States -... | ecosystem: Environmental > Terrestrial > Soil > Temperate forest >... | reverse complement strand
TTACTTAAGTGGAAAGTTGCCCAATGATGGATTACGTTTTATTCGTGAAATAATTAATAAAGTTCCCAATATATCTGTCATAACTCGAATTGAACTTTTAGGATATAATACCACAGTTGAAGCAAATCAACTTCTTGTAGATTTCATAGGTTCATCTAGAGTAATTGAATTGGGTGAAGAAATAATTTTGCAAACTATAATAATAAGGAAAGCTACTAAAATTAAAATTCCGGATGCAATTATAGCTGCGACGAGCGACGTTTCGAATCTGATCCTTGTCAGCAATAATACCAAAGATTTTAAAAAAATAGATAACTTAAAAACGGTTAATCCATACAAGTTAACCTAAAACTTTGGCTGCAACAAACCTTAAATTACATATAATGAGCGACTTGCAAACTTGAGGTCGCAAATTGCGTCCTCAAGTTTATATCTTATTGATTATTAAAGAACAATATCTAAACCACCGCACTCATCCCCATCCTCTTAAACTTCCCAATAGTCTCCTCAGGATTTTCGGTTGCAAATACTGCGTTCCCTGCCACAAGCACATTAGCTCCGGCGTCTATAATCGACTGGTAATTATCAAGGCTTACGCCACCGTCTATTTCAATGATAGCAGAAGATCCTGCTTCATTCATCATCTTCTTCAGTTCTCTTATTTTATTTAAAGCCTGGGAGATAAACTTTTGCCCACCAAAGCCTGGATTTACGGACATGATTAAAACCATGTCAAGGTCATTCAGAACATCTTTAAGCAATGAAACCGGTGTAGCGGGGTTAAGGGCCACACCAGCTTTCATACCGTTTTCTTTTATCTGGTAAATGATGCGGTGCAGGTGCGTACAGGCTTCATATTGAACTGTCAAAATATCTGCACCGGCATCTTTGAATTCTTTTACATAACGTTCTGGCTGTACGATCATAAGATGCACGTCAAGAGGCTTTTTAGCTAACTTTTTAACGGCTTTTATCACCGGGAAACCAAAAGAGATATTGGGTACGAATACCCCATCCATTACATCAACGTGAAACCAGTCAGCCTCACTTCGGTTTATCATTTCTATATCTCTGCCAAGGTTAGCAAAGTCAGCTGAAAGAACGGAAGGAGCGATGAGATGTGACAATGTATTAATTTGATAATGTGATGATTGGTTAATGTGATAATACCATTCGGTCAACAAATCTGACAAATAGAATTATCTTCAACAAAATTATAAAAAAAAGAGTCGCATATTGGTTATGCAACTCTCTTTATATATTATTGGCGCGAAGCCAATTCAACATTCATAATTCAACATTTATAATTATCCTTCTCCACCACCATGATGCTCACCACCTTCGTGACGAGGGCCATCATTGTGTTGTGCCGGTGCGCCATTACCATTGTCTCTTGGACGGTCATTGCTGTTATGGTCATCTCTGCGCGGACGGTCATCATGGTTTCGGTCGCTATGTCCGCCACCACCACGATTGTCACGGTTTCCATATCCACCGCCACCTCCCCGGTTGTCACGGCCACCATGGTCATCACGCCTTGGGCCACGGTCACGGTCATTGCTTCTTGGTGCGCGCTCTCTTTCTACATAGCCTTCCGGTTTCGGTAGTAATGCTTTAACAGATAAGCGGAACTTGCCAGTCTTTTGATCAACTTCAAGTAGCTTAACATGAACCTTGTCGCCAGGGCTATATACACCTTCCATGCTATTTAAGCGATCATAAGTTATTTCCGAAATATGAAGTAATCCTTCTTTACCAGGAAGAAACTCAACAAAGGCACCGAAGTCTTGTATTGATTTTACAGTTCCATCATACTCCGTACCTGCTTCAGGTACGGTGATAATGCCTTTTATCCAGTTAATGGCAGCATTCATAGCTTCCTTATCTGGAGATGACACTTCAACCACACCCATATTATCAACTTCATCAATTGATATTACAGTACCTGTCTCTCTTTGAATGGCTTGGATAACCTTTCCACCGGTACCGATAATAGCGCCGATAAATTCTTTCTCAACTGTAAATCTTTCGATCCTCGGTACAAACTCTTTATAGTCTTCACGTGCCTTAGGCTGCACTTCATTCATGATACCCAGGATATGCAAACGGCCTTTTCTGGCTTGTTCCAACGCTTCAGCTACAACATCATAGCTAAGGCCATCAACTTTAAGGTCCATCTGGCAAGCGGTGATACCGTCTTCAGTACCTGTTACCTTAAAGTCCATATCTCCCAAGTGATCTTCATCACCAAGGATATCAGATAGCACTGCATATTTACCATTTTCGCCAGAAATCAATCCCATGGCAATGCCTGATACTGATTTCTTCAATCTAATACCTGCATCCAGCATGGCAAGCGTACCTGCACAAACAGTAGCCATTGATGAAGAACCATTTGATTCCAGTACATCTGATGTAATCCTCACCGTATATGGATTAACATCAAGATCAGGCATCACAGGTTTCAAAGCCCTTAGCGCCAGGTTACCATGCCCTACTTCACGACGAGCCGGTGCCCTGTTTGGTTTTACTTCACCGGTACTAAAGCCCGGGAAGTTATAATGTAAAAGGAATTTTGAATATCCCTGGTATAATGCGCCGTCAATCATTTGTTCGTCAAGCTTGGTACCCAAGGTAATGCTCGCCAATGCCTGTGTTTCGCCACGTTGAAATAATGCTGAACCATGTACGGTTGGCAATACATCAACTTCAGCCCAAATACCACGAATTTCATCCAGTTTACGACCATCAAGCCTGATTCTTTCATCAAGAACCATTTTGCGGATCTGTTCTTTTTTTAGCTTGCTGAAATATTTTTTCACCATCGGTTTATCCACTTCAGAATCTTCTGGCAATGATTCCATGTACTCATCCATCATTGCTGAGAAAGCTTCCGCCCGAACATCTTTTGAAGTTCCAAGTTTGGCGATTTCGTATATTTTATCTGCAAACAGGTCATAAACCATTTGCTTTATTTCTTCATTTTCTGGGGCAGGCTCTACTTCAAATTTCTTCTTACCGCATTTGTTCATCAATTCCATCTGGCTAAAGCATTGCTTTTGGATGGCTGCGTGTGCAAATTTTATGGCTTCAAGCATTTCTGCTTCGCTTACTTCCTGCATTTCGCCTTCTACCATGTTAATATCATGTTGGGAGCCTGAAACGATTATGTCAATGGTAGCACGTTCTTTATCTTCAAGATATGGGTTCACAACCAGCTTGCCATCTATTTTGCAAACACGCACTTCAGAAATAGGGCCTTCAAAAGGGATACTTGAAACAGAAAGTGCTGCAGATGCTGCCAAACCAACCAATGAATCTGGCATTACATTGCCATCCGCCGAAATAACGCTGATCATAAGTTGCGTTTCGTGATGGTAATTATCAGGGAATAGCGGGCGCAAAGCACGGTCGACCAAACGGCTTACCAATACTTCAGTATCTGATAGCCTTGTTTCTCTTTTAAAGAAGCCACCGGGGAAACGCCCTGTGGCGGCATATTTTTCCTGGTAGTCAACGGTAAGAGGTAAAAAATCGATGCCTTCTTTTATGGTTTTGGTATATACAACGGTAGCGAGTAGGATGGTATCATCCATGCGCACGGTTACGGCGCCATCAGCTTGTTTGGCAAGTTTGCCGGTTTCTATAGTAATGGTACGCCCATCATCAAGGGTGATGATTTGGGAAAATACCTCAGGTTTTGCCGCTTGTGTCATTTGTAAAAATATTGAAAATGTATGAATAAAAACAAAAAAAGGCGATTACAGTTATAATCGCCTTTCTTTTAAATATGAATCTTTATTTCCTGATTCCGAGTTTTGCGATAATCTCACGATACCGGAAGATATCTTCTGCAACCAGGTAATTAAGCAATCTCCTTCTTTTACCTACGAGTTTCAGAAGGCTTTGCTGTGTATTGAAATCCTTACGGTTTTTCTTTAAATGTTCCGTAAGATGGTTAATCCTATGCGAAAAGAGCGCGATTTGGCTCTCTGGTGATCCTGTATTGGCCGCCGTGCCGCCAAATTCTGCAAATATGCTCTGTTTTTTTTCTGTATTTAAATACATTGCCGCTTAATATTTTGTCTTCGTCTTTTAAATTAGTCTGCAAAGCTAAGGATAATATTTTAAAAAACGATAAAATCTTTCCGTCATTGCGAAACCTCCATATAACCGTCTTTGCGGAGGAGGATTCGAGGAACGAGAATACGAAATCCCCGCCCGATTGTAACCATTCGTTACGGGCGGGCGCAATCCCCCCAATGCAACGTGCCCAAGCAACTAAAAACACCGTCATTCAGGGCGAAGCTTTGAGGAACGAAAAGCGCAGACCCGGAATCTCCACAAAGCATCGTGCCGAAGCAACTTAAAATCTGTACCCCGCTGGCGGGGCAGGGGTGGTAATCTTAACAACGAACCATACAAACCCAAATAGCTCCATTTCCTGACGCCTGACCCCTGATTCCTTACTCCTGATTTATCTTTCCCATTGTTTTAACTATAAATTTCAAAATGAAACCAACCTCAATCTTTTAATCTTCAATCCTTTAATCTATCAATTCCCCATCAAATAACTATAGATAACTATAGATTTATTAAAACAACTATCCCATTTGCTTGAAAAGCCACTTTTGTGCCCTTTTTGTCTTTTCGACTTTGGAGAAATCTGGAGAAATCTGGAGCAAGTAGAAAGTACCAGATCTCTCCTGCGTCGAGATGACAACCAACCGATTACGAATGCCACCCCCTTTCGCTCTCCACTCTTTCGCACTTCTCACTCCATTGTCTTACTCGCCCAAGACCAAAATAACATTTTGAATTAATCCAAAATCATGACATAATTCACTCTGTATTTTTCATTTTACATAATACCTTCATAAACATGCTTTTAAATTCATTTTTAATAAAAAATGCAATAGAAATGCAATAGAAATGCAATACCCTTTGCAATAAAATTCTGTACCACCAATAAATAAAGAACTCCCGTCGTCGATCTTCTTTTTTCTTTCTGACCACTGTCCACTGACCACTGTCTACTTACTATATATAGCAACGCGAAAATCGTTGCGTACTTTTTGAGGCCATTTTTTGTATTATTTTGAATATCAATGAAATATTTTTTGAAAAAGTTATCCACAATGCTAAATCCAGATAAATTTGATAAAAAATCATTAATCAAGGATGACCTTGCTGCCCTTTACGAAGTAGAAACAAAAAACCTCAATCTTTCTGTTAAAAGAAATTTAGCACGTTTCCCCAAAGATTTTATGTTTCAAATAACTAATGAAGAATGGGAAAGTTTGAGGTTGCAAATTGCAACCTCAAAGAGAGGAGGGCGGAGGTACCTCCCTTATGCATGCACTGAGCAAGGTGTCGCCATGCTTTCAGCGATTCTTAATTCTCAAAATGCGATTGACGTGAGCCTTTCAATAATCAGGACATTCGTTTTACTCCGGCAATATGTCCTTGATTACAAGGCGCTAAAAGAGCAAATAATAAAACTCGAAAAAGAAATGAACCATAAATTTAAAGATATTTATGAAGCATTGATTTTTTTGATTAGCCCTCCAATTCCAAAACGAAAACCCATTGGATATAAGCCGAAAAAGAAATAAGTGTAAAAATGTTATCCGATTTACAAATCCTTGTACTCAATACTACTAGATTGCAAATCTCGTAGCATGAAAAGGAACATCCGGAAAAGCTTGGGTCAATTTATAGAAGGTCAATAGACCTTTATCTATTCTTGGCTCACAAGTCACCCTTTGGAAGACTTGCGAGAACTGGTCAATACATTTCTTCAATCACAAGTTACCCTTCAGAAGACTCGCAAGAACTGGGGATTTTGAGCCAAATGATATTAAATATGATGTTTAGATAAGGTTTAAAATTAATACTCTCAAATTAGTTTGACAAAAAATATTCGTTAAAAAGTTTGACGAAATAAAAAAAGTCAAATTGTTTCAAATGTTAAATGATGTGTCAATAAGAAATAATCGAATAAAGTCAAAAAACTTAGGATTGTCTTATAGAAGGTCAATAGACTTGTAACTATGCCTTACTCACAAGTCACTACTAAGGAAGACTTACTGAAACTGGGGACATAAGGTATTAATTGGAAGACCTGTGAGAATTTGTAGTTTTTGTTCTGACAAATAATTTCTCATTTTGACAACATTTTAATTAAAACTATTATATTTGCCTGAATTAAAATTGGAAACTCCATTCTATGTCTGTGGAAAAGTGCCAAATTAAGTTTTACATTTACAAAATATCAAATAACCATGGCAAAGGGCTTGTCAAAAAAAAGCTGAGATGCAAAATATGTATATTTGAAACGTGATGAAAAAATGTAAACAAATTTTGTTTAGAAAATTTATTGTCCTTGTTAATGAGGAATTAATATAGTTAAAAAATTAAATTAAAGGTAGGAAAAAGAATAACATGACTTTTGAGATATTAGACCAAATTAGCAATTTAAAAAATTCGCCTAAGATTGAAACCAGCAAATATTCACATGGAATACATCCATATCCTGCGAAATATATACCGCAAATACCACACAAAATCATATCATCTTTTACAAATGAAAGACACTTAGTTCTAGATCCTTTTTGTGGCTGTGGTACTACTTTACTTGAAGCAAAATTATTGGGAAGAGATGCAGTAGGTATTGATTTAAATCCAATAGGAGCTTTAGTTTCAAGAGTTAAAACATATTCCATTACAAAAGAAGATATCCAATTCTTTGCTGCATTTAGATTAAATCTAATTACAACTTACAAGAAAATAAAACATTTAACTTACTGGATTCCTGAAATACCTAGAATTGAACACTGGTTCTCTCAATGCGCGATAAATGGCCTCGGTAAAATAGTAAATGAAATTAGAAAAGTTGAAGATCTTGATAAACGGAGAATATTAAATCTTGTACTTTCTAATATTGTAGTTAATGTTTCTAACCAGGAAAGCGAAACACGCTTTGCAGCAAAGGAGAATAATATTAGCTACGAACGAGTTCTAGAATTATTTATATCCAAACTTGATGATACACTAACCAAGCTAATTACTTCTACTTACGTTGCTAAATTTAATACTGCCACAACATCAGTCTACCTTGCAAATACATTAACCATTAGTGAAATATTAAAACCTAATACTGTAGATATAATTGTTACTTCTCCTCCATATTTAAATAGTTTTGATTATTATTTATATCATAAATTTAGAGTTTTTTGGTTAAGTTATCCCGAGAATTTATCGGAAGTTATTCCTGTTAGCCAAATTCAGAAAAATGAAATAGGCTCAAGATATAAGTATTCTGGTGTCAATGGTGAACATATTAGCATTTTTCGAGAAGAAATGAAAGACTGTTTTAATTCCTTTAATACAATTCTTAAACCTTCTAAGCTTTTATTTCTTGTAGTAGGCGATTCAATCGTAAAAGGCCAATTTTTTAAAATGGATGACTATTATAATAATTTGTTATCGGAAACAGGCTTTAGATTGCTTTCAAAAGTTTCTTATCCTATGTCAGACGCTTCACGTTCTTTTATTTCCACAAATACAGTAAATAAACATTATGAAAAAAAGGAAACTCATATACTTGCTTTTGAAGCAATTAATCAGGATAAATTTCAGATAAATAATGTTTCCAGTAAGATTGTAGTTAATACTTCTAATAAAACTCCGGAAGTTTTGGAAGTGGTGGAAATACCTAAGCAAATTATAAATGGAACTAGGTTTTATTTAAATATTAAAACTGTAACTGCCTTAACTCATGGAATAGTTAAGTATCCTGCCAAATATATTCCTCAGATCCCAGAATGGGCAATAAAAAATTTCAGTACAGAAGGGGATATAGTTCTAGACCCCTTTAATGGTAGCGGTACCTCTTCGCTAGAATGTTTAATCAATAAAAGGTCATATACCGGCATAGATATTAGTCCTCTTGCAATATTGGCTTCAGATGTAAAAACAAAATATATACCTTACGAAAAAATTAATCTATATTCAAAAAAATTACCTTCACTAATTGAAAAAAATAGACAATCAGCGGATTATGAAAAAATAAATTTTAAGTTGGAAAATTTTTGGTTCAATCCAAATGTACTAAATGAAATATTTTTAATTAAGTCAGCAATTTGTGAAATTGAAGATGAGAATGTTAAGAAATTAATGTTGCTATCTTTATCTTCAATTATTAAGAAAGTATCAAACCAGGACGAAGGGCAACTTAAAGTTAAAAGAGACCCCAAAAAAGTCTTAAACGGTGTGCCTGATGTAAAGGAACTTTTCTTTAAGAAATTAGAAAAAGATAGTCTTGCAATCAATAAGTTACAAGTCTTTAAAGATTCTAATTTAATAAATGAACATATCGTTGGGTCAGCTTACGATCTTATGGAAATTGTCAAAGAAAAAAATAAATATGATTTAATAGTCACATCTCCTCCTTACATCAATGCAATGAATTATCCTATGTATCATAGATATGAATTATTATTACTTGGTTTAGTTAATCCAAATGACTACATTGGTCACCAAGAAATGTATATAGGAACAGAAAGAGTTTATGCTAAAGATTATAAAAATTATGAAGACCTATTACCTAACTTGGCCCGTTTTAAATTTCTTAATGAAAAACTTAAAGTCATATTTGAGGGGGAACCTAAAAGATGTTATATAACTAAAAAGTATTTTGAAGAAATGTATTCATTTTTTAAACAAGCATATCAAGTTTTGAAAAAAGGGAAAACTATGGTAATAGTCTGTGGCACTAACACAATAAAAGGGGTGCCTATCGATACATCATATTTTTTATCTGAATTAGCGCAGGAAGTTGGCTTTAAAGAGGTACTTAACTTTTCTTATATAATTCGTAAACATCGGTTTAAACTTACTCGGCATAAAACTGCAGGCAAAATAAATAATGATATTATTGTGGTACTCGAAAAATAATTAAATGACAGATAAATGGATTTTATATTATCATAAAGAAAAAAGTAGAAGTTTAGCAGATTTTCTTCGCGATCAAAGTAATTTGTCTTTATATAGGGCTAATTTGACAATTGAATCACTTCCAAATGTAAATACAGGTAAAGAATTTGCTCGACTTCCCAGAAGTGTTCGAAAATTATTATTCTTTGGACACCCTGATGTTATTCTAGTTTATGACAATGGTATTGAGTCAGAAAAGGCAGTTTTTGCTTGGGAAATCACAGATGCCAAACCTGCTACAGATCACTGGATGCAACGATTTCCTTCGTTAGTAGGTGCTTGCGAGTTGGGTGTTCCAAGTGTTTTTATACTGCGCTTTGTATCAGATACTTCTAATTGGAGCGGAAAACTTGAATCTGAATTTTTTTATACATACGATAGGGTAATGGAAATTGAGCAAATCCCAATTTATTTGGCAGATTGGCTACCAGATTCAACTGGGAAATTTGCTTTTGATCAGGATTATCCTGATGTTCCAGATAGAAATAGTGACTCAATGGTTGATACTATTGAATTTTTAAATAAAGTAATTGAATATTCAATACATGGACAAGATATTCATAGACTTATAAAAGAACGATTATTGGTAGATTTAAGAAATAAAATTAAAGTAAGAATTCACGATGTACCCAAACCAGAAGATTACCAACGTTTAACTGTTAGCTCAGCTACTGGTTATTCAAATTTAGAACAGGTAAAGGAATACATTAATCAAAAAACCACGTATCGAGTTAATCATTTACCAAATAGAATTTTACTCAGAGATAAATCAATAATATTTGTTCCCAGGCCCCAATATCACCGAGGAGTTAGAACGCTAAAGGAAACGCTTATTTCCAGAATACAAAAAAAGAATGGAAATCCATATAACGGTATGCCATTAGCTTTTGATTTTATGTTCTGTCGGCTTGGGCCTTCCACTTATGAACGGGATATTAATCTAATTATTGACATGTCTGAAGTGGAGTATTCAGCGTTTATTTCATTTGTCCAAACAATTCATAATTCAAGTCCAATTGCATCAGGGTCAATACCTCAAAAAGAAGAAATTTCGAGATTGTCACTCCATCTTACTGAAGGCTATACGCATGAAATTAAAGATTTTATCAGACAATATTGTTATGCTGCTGATTTGATTATTTTAAAAGATTTTGTAATTCCATTCGAATGATATGCCAAATAGATTCACGGAAGGAGAAATTACATCTTTAGTAAGACGTTTTTTTAGGGCTAATGACTTTAATTTTCTATCTACATTTTCGAATGGAGATAAACTGTATTATACATTTGATGGTAATACTTTAAATAATAAACAACCGGATTCAATTATTTTTAAAAACGATTTAGTAATTATTTGTGAGGACAAAATTATGTTTCGGTCATTATATAACGCAAATGATAAAACAAAAGGAGATTTTAGTAAATTATCTAGATTTTTAAATTCCTCAATAGACCTTAATATTTTTAAAAAGAAAATAAAAAATTTGGTGAATATTGAGAATGTAAAAATAATAGGCTGTTTATCTTCTCTTGAATCAAAGCAAGAAAGTAATAACAAAAGCTTTATTTCAGATAATTTAATGCATTTGTCAATTATTGAAAGCAAAGCAAAAACATATAAAATTACTGCTAATATTGTGGAGGAATTACATCACTACTTTACCAATCAAACAATTGAATTTGTAATATAAGTGGATTCTTACACTCAGTTCCCGGGCCTGTGTCCCCACAGAACGAAATACTCAGATAAACAAATTATTACAGCTTATCTATGCCCAATTGAAAACAAAGAGCCTCAATAATTTCATTTTGTTTAGTCAAGTCGAGTACCTCTCCGTATATGTGTGACAATCTTCTTTTGTCTATTGTCCTTATCTGGTGGCAAAGCACTAATGTAAAATTTAGTAAACCGTTAGAACGGTTGGGGAAAATATTTGATTACTATTTATTCCCACGATTGAAATCGCGGGCTAACAATTAAAATCGTGGGCGAATAGTTGAAACCATATTATTCCCACAATTATTCCGCAATTATTCCCACAATTATTCCCACAATTATTCCCACAATTATTCCCACAATTATTCCCACAATTATTCCCACAATTATTCCCACAATTATTCCCACAGTTAAAACTGTGGGCTAACGATTGAAATTGCGGGTTGTTGGTCAAAACGATGGGCCAATCGGCTAAAACCGCATTTTTTCTTGGTTTCCCCCAGGTTTCGACAGCCCACGGTTTTAACCGTGGGCGGATATTTTTAAGGGTTTTCTTCCTGCCATTCAACGCCATGACTCTTGCACAGCGCCGCGAGTTCCTGGTTGAAAGTTTTAGTTTTGTGATGTTGTTTTTGGTTTTCGATATATTTAAATGCTTTTTGGAACTGGGAAGGGCTCACGGAAAATGCTGCATAGCCCGTTTGCCAGGCAAATTTTCTTGCGATAATATCCTCCTGATTTACAAAATGAGAAGAACTGCCTTTTATAGATTTAAAAACATCAGAAACACTCACAGAAGGATTAAGGGCAAACAAAACATGAATATGGTCGTCTATCCCATTGATGGTATGTAATATACAATTCAAATCTCTCGTAAAAATTTCTCGGATTTTTTTATATAATAGAGGCTCCAGTTTTGGGCTTATTAATCCTTCACGATTTTTGGTTGAAAATATTCCGTGAATATCTATTTTGGTAAATGAATGGCTCATTCTACAAATATATTAATGTGGAATTTAGTAAACCTTTAAATCGGTCGAGGAATTTTGGTTATTATTTTTTCCCATAATTGAAACCATATTATTCCCACGGTTAAAACTGTGGGCTAATGAATGAAACCGTATTATTCCCGCAATTATTCCCACAGTTAAAACTGTGGGCTAACGATTGAAACTGCTGGCAATTGTTTGAACTGTATTATGCCCACGATTGAAATTGCGGGTTGTTGGTCAAAATGATGGGCCAATCGGTTAAAACCGCATTTTTCGTTGGTTTCCCCCAGGTTTCAACGGTCAGCCCATGGTTTCATCGATTAGCCCACGGTTTTAACCGTGGGAATAATAGATTTCAACGATTAGTTTAGCCCGCGATTTAGTTCACTGGCCTGTCTCCCGACAGGACGGAATACTCAGACAAACAATATATTGTGAAGTAATTGGCCATCGTATAGCTCCAGTTTCACGCAAGCTAGGTATGAGTGTGAACGCACAAACCATTTAATCATTTATTACCTCAATTATTTTGGCTGTATTAATATTTTATCAGAAAGTTCCTTAACTTGCGGTTGCCAAAATATTTTAACATGCTAAAACTATCTACAAAACTCGTAGCGGTTTTGATGTGTGCATCTGTATTGCTATTTTCTCAAAAATTGCAAGCACAACTCAAAGCTAATTTTACAACGTATTTAGATTCGGGCTGCACGCAGCTTAATGACACATTTACAAACACTTCCTCCGGTGGGGCATTGCCTTATTCCTATTATTGGAGCCTGGGGAATACCATACATGCAACCACTAAAAACTTTAGCGGAATATTTAAGACTCCGGGAATAATTAATATTAAACTTAAAGTGACGGATGCCAATGGTAAATCAGATTCAATTACAAAATCTATAAAAGTAAAAGGATCGCCAATCGCTGACCATTCTACCTCGTTATCAAACTGTTCGGTGGTTCATTTCCTGGCATCGGAAGATTCTTTATCAGCTACTGCAATTGATAGTTTCTTATTTGTAGGGGATGGTTCTCCGGGATTTGGTCCATTATACTTTTATGGACAAACAGGTTTACACAGTTACACTTATACAAGAGGTGGAAATTATCACTATATCGTAACAATAACAGGCTCAAATGGCTGTAAAACAACCTATAAAGATAGCGTTCATGTTCCATTGCTTCCAACTATTTTCCTTCCTCCTGATACCTCAGTTTGTCAAAATTCCTTAATAACAATAAGCGAAAAAACCATAAACGGTACAAAACCATATAGAATATGGTGGGGGAGCATTTTTTCACATCTTAACGATACTTTTATAACCAGGAGAATAAAGACTGATACCGCTATAGGTGTGCATGTTATGGATGCAAATGGATGCACAAATAATGATTCTATTTATATCACTGTCTTTAATTTACCTGATCCTGAATGGAAAGCAAATTATTTTGGCAATACGGTAGTATTTCATGCCATAGACAGCGCTTTACCATCCACTACTTATAAATGGAATTTCGGGGATGGCGATTCAACGAATGGACACAGTCCCAGCCATCTATTTCCTAAAAATACAACCTACTCTGTAAGTCTAAAAATTATTGACACAAATGAATGTACCAATCAGCACGATTCATCATTAAATATCACAAAATCTGGTATTGATCTTTATAAAACTGATATTATAAATTTAAGTATCAATCCAAATCCTTTTGCTTCACAATTTAATATCCAATATAACTTACCCCGAAATTCTAATATTGAAATGGCATTATGTGATTTAACCGGAAAAGAAATTGCTCTGATCTTGAACGAAAATCAAGCTTTTGGAAATCACCAAACAGAAATAAATACGGATAATTACCATCTAGCACCTGGCATGTATATTTTGAAATTTAAGACTGATTATAGTTATGAAAGTAAAATGATTGTGAGGTATTAGGGAAACGCACGTTTTCGCTCGTGTCTCGCGAGTGTAAGCTACTGCGGCGTCCCGCCGATTTAGATTAATTTAATTTATAAGCTAATAATATTAATACAACGGCGAGACGCCGCAGTAACTCACACTCGCCAGAGGCAAGCGAGGGCGGAGGGGCTTAATGTTTGTAGAGTGATTGACTCATCCGCGACCTAAAATCCCTCCCGAAGCGCGCCCGCGGCGCGCTTCGGGAGGGATTTTATATATTATTTCTAATTATTTTCTACAAACATTTAGCCCCTCTGGGGCAATTTTGAATCACATTTTAATACATCGGCGAGATGCCTCGGAAAAATCGGAACAAGCTCAGTACCTTACGCTCGTCAGAGGCATGCAAGGGTGGGGAGTATGAACAAAAGATAATGATAATTGTTCCTTCCGGGATATAATGAAAGCATATAATGCATCCATATAAAAATATATCAAAGGAGTTGTAAATGTTAACCGAAGAACACTTAAAAAACTTACAAGAAGGAGATAAGTTAAATAGTCCTGAAGGAATATTCTTTGAAATTGTTAGGGTTTTATATGAGGCGTTTCAAATAAAATCTATAGATGAAGAAGAAGCTGAGCAGCCTGGTATGCAATTATTGAGTTGGGCAACCATTCAAGAGTCAGAATGGTCTATTCCTGAATAATTTTCTTATTTGAGTATAAATGGGTCTAGTTGCCCTCTAGAGGGGAATATTTTGGATATTTCTGGAAAAATCTATTTGTTTTCTATATTGATTTCCCGTAAGGCCCTGACAACTGACCACTGTCAACTGACGACTACTTATGCCCACAAACCTGCACAAATCCCGGCAGGGTTATGTATTTATTTACTTTAAAATGTTTTAACCCGGCGCCAGTCTGGAAATCTTTGAGTTCTTTGAGGCTCCAGTTGCCGGCTGTGCTACTGAGATTAAAAAAGAGATCTGTAATCGCTCCAATCATTTCAATCTTTTCGCCTTCTTCTGGTCGAATAAATTCCTGGATGATGTATGTTCCTCCGGGCTTTAATGCTTTTGCCACACGACTTGATAAGGACTTGTTTTGCTCTTCTGTAAAATGGTGCATGAGGCTGGATATTAATATTATATCATATTTTTCACTTCCCAGGTCTTCTTTTAAAGCATCTCCCTGCCAATAGGAAACTCTTTGTCCTGAATTATACCGATCCAGGATTGGTTTCGCTTTTTCAACCGCTTCAGGGAGATCTAAAATGGTAGCTTCTAAGGTTGGGTACTTTTTGCACATTTCTATAGAATACAACCCATGAGCGCCACCAATATCAAGCATTTGTGATGGATTTGGTGGCACAGGTGTCATTTTAGAAGCCATTTTAGCTGTTACTTTTGATACATCAGCCATACCAAGCTGATAAGCATTCCATTCATCTGCATTCAGTGTTTCATGAAATTGAAGTCCTTTGCCAGTTTTAAGATATTCACCCATATTGTTCATCCAGTCCCAGCATATTATGTTAAACTTCTGCATGCTATACACACTATTTTCACTGTCCTTTAAGCACCATTTACGTGCCATTTTCGTCAGTGAATAAGTCCCATTTTTATATTTGAAATAATCGGCAGAAGTAAGTACCTGCAATAAACTGTGAAGCGCTTTTTTATTAAGCCCTGTTTTTTCAACAGCCTGCTCTAATGTAATAGGCCCGTCTTTAGCTGCTTCAAATACATCTAATGTGGAGGCTTCCATCACTGCTCTTGAAAGTACAGGCATCAACTGAGAATGGACCAGAGGTATTGGAGCTAAATTAGCCAATAGTGCAATCCACTCAAGAGCATTTTTAGGACGGGCTTCTATTTTCATTTAGATTTTATAGTTAGATAATTATACAGGTAAAGATTACAAAAGTTTTTAAATCTTTAGGCATTTCAATCAAAAGAACAGTTTTTGCTTCAAATTTGCAAAATGATATTATATAACGTAACCATAAATGTTGATGATGACAGTCACGATGAGTGGCTTACCTGGATGAAGAATGTCCATATACCAAGCGTGCTGAGTACCGGATTATTCTTGTCTCAAAAGATGTATAGGCTAATCACCAAATTTCCGGAAGAGACAGGAACAACTTATAGTGTGCAATACTGGCTTACAGACATGGAACACTTTGAACAGTACCGGGATCAATATGCGCCTGCCCTCCAAAAACAGACTTTTCAAAAGTTTGGAGATCGGTTTTCCGCTTTTAGAACACTGATGGAAGAAGTGTAGCAATAAAAAAGCCTCCACGCAAAAGCAAGGAGGCTTTTTTAGTCGAACAAACGAACTAGTACTATTTAGCCGGTGGCGTGGTAGTAGTAGAAGTTTTTGATTCTTTCTTTTTCTTCGTAGTTGTTTTTTTACCTTTTTTGTCGGTTTTTGTCGTTTTAGTTTCCATTTTAGTGGTTTTTGTATCAGTTTTTGCTTTTGTATCGCCTTGCGCGTATGCAAAAGTAAATGACATAGCCAGCATAGCTACGAAAAGAGATTTAATTACGTTTTTCATATTGATTTAAGCTTTTATTAATTTGAGTGCAAATATGCTAAAAATAATAATACAACAAGTATTTGAGAATTTAAAAAAAGAAGCCTCCCTAAACATAGAGAGGCTTTAATTCTGTCGTAAAACCAAAAACTATTTCGCTGGAGGCGTAGTAGTAGTTGTGGTTTTTGATTTTTTCTCTTTTTTAGTAGTGGTTTTTTTACCTTTTTTGTCGGTTTTAGTTGTTTTGCTTTCCATTTTAGTGGTTTTTGTATCGCCTTGCGCGTTAGCAACACTAAAAGACATAGCCAATACAGCTATAAAGAACATTTTGATGACGTTTTTCATTTTAAATTTAAGCTTTAATTAATTTGAGTGCAAATATGCAAATTTACACCCATCAAAAGCAAATATATGGCTCTATTTTAATTAACACGATGTTGACAAACAAAAAATAAAGTCGAATTAAAAACAATAAATACCGTTTCATTTGCACCATTGCGCCATTTTTGATTTACAATAGAATGATTCTAAATTACAAGAATTGCTTCTATGCGAGGTTGAAAATAGCGCAATAACCACTAAAAACATTAGTTTTACAGATTATCGAGGTAGTCAGCGCCCCCTATTTTCCGCATTGCTTTTTCAACTCGTTCTTGTCTTCTTAAGATATAAGGAGATGGTTTATCAGCCTTATAAAGTCGTGGATTAGGTAAAACCGTTGCTATCATAGCCCCTTCAGCAAAACTTATATTAGCAGCACTTTTGTGAAAATATTTTTGTGATGCTGCTTCTACGCCAAATATGCCATCACCCATTTCTGCCACATTAAGGTACATTTGAAGTATCCGTTCCTTGCCCCAGACATGCTCAATGAGAAAAGTAAAGTAGACCTCAAATCCTTTCCGGAGCCAGCTTCTGCCATTCCACAAAAAGATATTTTTTGCAACCTGCTGGCTTATGGTACTTGCACCACGCACCTTTTTACTATGGCTATTATGTTTCATTGCCTTTTGGATGGCTTCGTAATCAAATCCATCATGGTTAGCAAAATTCTGATCTTCCTCAGCAATAATAGCAACTTTGGCGTTATCAGATATATCATCAAACCTGGCCCAAACACATCTGATAGGAGGTCTTTCAGAATTATCACTCCTTGTCTCCAATGCTCTTATCACCATTAGAGGCGTAGTGAAGGGTGGGAACCATTTAAGATATAAAGTGTAAAAAAGACTTGATATAAAGAAAAGGGCTCCTGCATAAAGCATTATCCTTAAGCCAATTCTAAGTGTTTTTTTGAGGCCGTCCTTTATATTCATCATCAGTTATAATGATTCCTGTCAAACAGCCTCCGGCGCAACAAATTGCATGCTTTCGACAGTTACGTCATTAAGAATTTTCTTAACAAGACCCTGCAATACCTTACCGGGCCCTACTTCGATAAAGTGAATTGCGCCATCTATTGACATTTGGTTTATTGTTTCGGTCCAACGTACCGGGGCTGTTAATTGTGCTATCAGATTGCTTTTTATCTCTTCTGGATCTTTGGTTGCTCGTGCATTCACATTTTGATAGATAACACCAATCGGATTGAAAAATTTGGCTTCATTTATCGCCGTCTCCAACTCTTCGCGGGCCGGCTCCATCAATGGTGAATGGAATGCACCACCCACATTTAACAATAATGCTCTTTTGGCTCCTTTTTCTTTTAATACTTCACAAGCTTTATTCACACCTTCTATGGTCCCTGAAATAACCACCTGGCCCGGACAATTGAAATTTGCCGCAACCACCAACTCATCCAATTCCCGGCAAGTTTGATCAACAATATGATCTTCGAGACCGAGGATCGCTGCCATCGTTGAGGGTCTTGCTTCACAGGCTTTCTGCATAGCAATCGCTCTAATTGAAACCAATCTTAAAGCATCTTCCCAACTCAAAACCCCGGAAGCAGCCAGCGCTGAAAACTCCCCAAGAGAGTGGCCTGCAACCATATCGGGTTCAAAATTTTCATCAACGGATTTTACCAATGCTATAGAATGAAGAAATATTGCAGGCTGGGTAACATTAGTCTGCTTCAATTCTTCCTCGGTACCATTGAACATGATATCCGTAATCTTAAAACCTAAAATATCATTGGCAGCATCAAGAATTTCCTTTGCCCGCCATGAATTTTCATAAAGGTCTTTGGCCATGCCAGGAAATTGTGACCCTTGGCCCGGGAAGATATGTGCTTTCATAAGTTTCGTTGTTCGTTTCGATATTTACTGCTCTGTTCAGGTTTTGGATTATAGTGCTTTCTAAAGTTGATAGTTCCAAGTTGAAAGTTAAAGGTTTGGCTAACTTGAGTTCTTTGTACTTTACTGATGACTGATGACTGACGACTGACGACTGTCTTCCCCATAATACTCCACAAAATTATTTTCTGTTTCAATAAGTTTAATGCAGTGCAATTTACATCCTTTTATATGTGGCTCCAATTGTTGCCATATAGCCTGCACAATATTTTCTATGGATGGCATAATTCCCTTTAAAAAATCGACATCCATATTCAAATTATTATGATCCAGTTTATCTATTATTTTTTCCTGGATTAATGCGCTTAGCACCTTTAGGTCAATGATAAATCCTGTGATCGGGTCAGGACTACCTTTAACTGTTACATATAAAGTAAAATTATGACCATGTCCATTTTTATTGGCGCATTTCCCAAATACTTCATAGTTCTGCTCATCAGTCCAGTTATTGACGTATAGCCTATGTGCAGCGTTAAAATGCTCCTTGCGTGTGATATAACAAATTCCCAAAGTTCTCTGATTACGAAATTAAGGGGCAAAGTTAGGCACTATTTAGTGAAATGAGTAGACCAGGCGCATCATGTGTTTTAATTCAGCTTAGTGACTTCTCAGCGTTTACAACTTACTTCTTACTTCACCCCAAAATACTACCTTTGAACCTATGATTATAGTAACAGGAGCTGCGGGATTTATCGGCAGTGCTTTAATAGCGAAACTAAATGCGGAGAATTTTAACGATGTAGTAGCAGTTGATGATTTTGCCCTGCCACCTAACCCCCTAAATGGGGAAAAAGAGGCAAAAGAACCGAACCTTGAAGGCAAAAAAATTACTGCCAAAATAAATCGTGATAAGTTCTTTACCTGGCTAAAGGAAAATCATAAACAAGTTCAGTTTATATTTCATTTGGGCGCCCGGACTGATACTACTGAGTTTGATATGGAACTGCTTAATCGACTTAACCTTGATTACACCAAAAAAGTATGGCAGGCATGTGTTGAATATGGAATTCCTCTTGTATATGCTTCCTCAGCGGCCACATACGGTGCTGGGGAGTTTGGTTATAATGATGATCATGAAATAATTGAAAAACTTCAACCTTTGAACCCATATGGCATTTCTAAAAATGAGTTTGATAAATGG
>Ga0207119_1043_pt1 | contig 20005 bp, 19 predicted proteins | sample Alteio_BWMinHeat_43_FD_153505 | JGI IMG/M metagenome (GOLD analysis project Ga0207119, IMG submission 153505) | Enriched cells from forest soil in Barre Woods Harvard Forest LTER site, Petersham, Massachusetts, United States -... | ecosystem: Environmental > Terrestrial > Soil > Temperate forest >... | reverse complement strand
CCGCCTGTGAGAGCCGGGGCTCTGGGGATGGAAACTCCTCGGAGCACTCTGGGATTTGCTCTGAGCCAGATTTGACATGGCAGATACACCTACGGCGATCTAGGCCGTCCTTGGCAATTACCGATGGTCGACGTAGAGGCCGACCCTTTCCTGCTCAACGTATACCGGCAAGGAGATTTCGTCTGTTCCATTTTGAACAGGTGCCGTGCCAGGTAGCCTGGAAGCGTTTCGGGGCGGTGGGCGGACCGGCCAACCGTTGGGCTCGCCTCGTGAAAGCGAGGGAAGGGGTGTGCAATTTGGAACAGACCTCAGGTTTTCCTCTAGCGGAAGATTGTTTGGCAATGGGGAAGCCCCACCAGGAGATTCGCCGTGATAAGTTGTCCGCTATGCCAAAGTAAACGAATTCATCGGTCAAAACGCAAAGGAATCATGGAACGGGTCTTTCTGGCCATGATGCTGGTCAGGCCATTCCGCTGCGAGCGTTGTGACTTCCGATTCTTTCGTCGGTCCTCCTTGGCAAGTCCCAACGCATCACATCAGGCGACAACCAACTGAGTGCGTTTAGATTCTCCCCGGCGTCCTTCCGTTTTCTCACACTCAAAGAATGCAGGTACGGGGCATCCATGCGCCCGCGGTCATTCGATTCGACTACCATATGAAGCCCTATCCTAACTATTGATCGCGCTCCGAAGACTCCATCTGTCTCCAACGCCCTAAAAACTCGACCGATCCGTTGCCGGCATGCTCGCACGCAAAGCCCCTAGGAATAACGCACTTGTTCAATATTCCTTTTCTACAGTACGCCACCGATTATGGAATTGTGAACCTGCAGTCTGCCTTTACTGTAATCAATAAAACCTTGCCTGCGGAACTTGTTCATAAACAGATTGACGCGGCTACGAGTCGTGCCAATCAATTCCGCCAAAGTTTCCTGCGGTATGCTGAGAACATTTTTTGTCGCCGACCCCACCTTCTCGGGCCGTGACAGAAGAAGAAGTGCGCGGGCTAAACGCTTCTCACTGGAATTGAATAGCTGGTCCATTAAGTCCGCTTCCGTTTTGACTTTCCGTTTGAGCAAATAAGAAATAAAATAATTTCTAAAGTCTTTTTCGTCGCGTAATACACGCAACATCTCTTTCTTCTGGATCACCAGTATAGTAGCGGGTTCCATCGCGATCGCCCTTGCCTCCCGTGCGGGGGAAGCATCGTTTAGGCACGCTTCGCCCAAGAAATCACCTGCTTCCAGGATGGCAATCGCGGCCTCTTTGCCGTCTTCGCTTGTTGCGGAGAGTTTCACTCTCCCTGTTTTGATGTAAAGCACAGAGGAGCAGGACTCCCCTTGCCAGTATATTGTTTGCGCCTTCTCGAAGTCTGCGACTAGTTTCGTCACGTTCGGACTGTCCAAGAACGACCCCGGATTGAATCCCTCTTTTTCCTTTGATCGCTCAATCATAAGTTAGCCTTTCACCAAAATTTAATTGCCGACATGCTAGCGAGAGTAAGGAGACTCACCGCCGGACGTAATACTGGGAATACCTTATTTTGGGAATAAAAAGTGAGGACGTGACCCGCGACTCCCCAGGGAAAACTCTCACTCCAGACTTCGCCCCAGGATCGTTCGCCAAGAGCGCAAGAGTCCGTGAGAAATGACAATTTCACTGTGGGGAAGAGATAACGTTCGACAGGGAATGTTAAGGCTGCGTTATACGAACATATTTACAAAATGCATGACCGGTTAGAACAATTTACCCGGTCAAGTCGGAAGCCTTCTGTGGATCTGGAGTTCATTTACTCGCTTTGAGGGGCGGGAGGTTCGGTCTTGTGGGAAGGCTGGCGCTAGCCACCTCGATGCCGTTCAGCCCCGGCATCGGGCCCTTTCACTCCTCGTGCCGCGAAGTATATTTGCCGTCCACCATCGTCGATGAAGCCAGTCAATTCGGCTGAGGACAGCTTTCTCTCCGATCGATGGCGTAGAGTGCCAGCTCCAGGCGATTCGAGCTGCCCACTTTGTTGAAGATCCTGAACAAATAGTTACGGACGGTGTGCTCACTCAGATTGAGCTGACGGGAAATGTCACGATTGGTGAGACCTTCGGCCACCAAGTCCACGACGCCTTCTTCCCTCTTTGTCAGCAAGCCCGGCGTTCTCTTCCAGAGCGGCTTAGCCGGCAGAGATGGGCCCAGGGCTTCGATCACGAAGCGCAGTTGCTTGCTGCTCGCCCACACCTGCCCTTGGTGTACGGCGTGGATACACTTGCACAGGAGTTCAGACGATTGATCCCTGGAGAATATGCCGCTGGCTCCTGCCCGGAATGCTTCGACGACCATCGTCGGCTTGCTCGAATCGAGTAAGAGGATGATGTTGGGTTTAGAATTGGAAGCCCGTATCTGTCGCGTCACATTGAGACCAGCAAGGGATTCTTCTTCCAAACGAACCCCGATGACGGCAACGTCGGCTTCGCACTTGTCGAGTCCTTCGCGAATTCCAGCCGCGTCCGTCGCGTAGCCAACCACGCGGGTCCGATAACGGCCTCGCCGCAATGCTTCGGCCATAAGTTGACAGCTCATTCGACTACCGTCGGCGATAAAAACTTTCACCGCACCGTTACGCTCTGAGGACTTCGACATAATCTTTACTCCTCCCCGTTTTGCCCGTGGCCCCGCGAGTCCAATTCGTTCCAAATTTATTAATCAACATCCCATACTAGCGATTTTGTCGAAAAGACGAGTTACGTCAATACAGTTATTTATTTAGATTTATCTCAAGTAATGACTAGGAATATGATTCTGTCGCAACTTTCTCCTAGCGCAATTTGTCGCAACCGAAATCTGCACTCCTGTACAGCACGGGCTATGAACGTATGGATCGCAAAGTGAACCGTCGGAGGAGAAAAAGAGCGAGGCAACATCGCCTCGCTCTATCTTCCCAATTCGCGTTGGCTAAGGCTTCAGTTCGGGAGTGGCCTTCTGCAAACGGCTGACAAGAGTTCTCCCCGCAGCAGGTGCCTCCATCTTCGACTCCGTGATAATCGTTTCAGCCGAGGCTTCCTTCCCATAGAGACGATGATTTGCGTCTTCATCGGGCCGCAGCGTCGTCCCTTCCAGGGAGACGCCGACAAAAACACCTCGGGCCCTTGAATAGCTGATCATTTCTGAGCGCATGTATGCGTCTGTGTCTGCCGACGCGGTCCGTCCCTTTGGTCCGGCGGCTATGGAAGCATCCGCACCGAGCTTGACTTTACTATGCAGCAGACTTTCCACGCCGCGGTTGTTCATCACGAGGATCACGAAGTCCGTGGCTTCTCCACCAATTTGGAATCCCACGCTGCCGCCTTCCAGGGCGTACATCGCCGGCGCGCCCCACGGACCGGAGAAGTCCTTACGCGTGCGGCAGACCATGGTTCCGCGGCCATAGCTCCCTCCAACGACAAAGGCGGCCTTTAGAACGGATGGCATAACGACCACGCAACGAGCCTTGTCGAGCAGGTCCTGAGGAATGTCGTCTGGGATATCCAGAATCTCCTGGATGACCGTGCCGGAGTTCTGCAATCGATCATTTTCGTCTTTTGCATGTTCATCCGCAGCCCGTGCGAATGATAAAGGCGCCAATACTAGCGCGCCCGCAAAACAAAGTGCTAAACGTTTCATAACTATGCCCCTCCATGATTTTCTTTCGAAGATTTGTACGATTGGCCTTAGTCTTAGCTTAGCCCTAATTGCCACGCCGGTCGGACGCGATAACAACGATCCCGCCGACCAACGCCAGCGCTCCAAGAATCGGAGGAAGAGGAATGGTGTGATGTTCTTCTTTCGTCGCCTGGATCGGACCGATGTCGACGACTTTTTTCTGAGTCGTGTACGTCACGCCTTGGTACGCAAGTGCGACGATTCCAATGATGACTAATGCGATTCCCAGAATTGTTTTTCCGCCCATGGTGCCTCCCTAGTTGCGACTTACATTCTGTTCCGCACACCTGTGCTGGTCGAGGATGTGCTCGTCTTGGCGTCTCAAGTTCGGCGCAGGAGGTGGCCGATCAGCGACACAAGAAAAAGAACCAAGAAGATGAAGAATAGAATCTTCGCGATTCCCGCTGCGGCCACAGCAATTCCCGAGAAGCCCAGCACTGCTGCCACAAGCGCCACGATAAAGAATCCCAACGCCCAACGTAGCATCACAACCTCCTTACGGTTTCTATTCAGAATGTCCCAGGCCCTGAATCGGGCTGTTGGTTCTTTCTTAGCTAGTACGGGAACCCGCCACGATTCCCCACGGTTGTAAACGGGATCAACAGCCATCTCCATACAGTGAAAGCTCTATAGTTTTCGAATGCATGCTGTAGGCTTCGCGAAACTCATGCGACTACACGACTTTCCACTTGCTTCTCCATGCTTCCCTGTATATACGCTCTCGTCCCTGTGTGTTCCCCTTGGCTTACGACGTTTGGCGCCCTCCCAGCTAGTGCGCTCTGGAATGGATAAGCGTCAGAAAACAAAAAACAATAGGAGAATCCGATGAACTGGGATCAGTTAGAAGGAAAATGGAAACAGTATTCCGGCAAGGTCAAGGAAAAGTGGGGAAAGCTGACAGACGATGATCTCGACGTCATTCGCGGACGGCGGGATCAACTGATCGGAAAGATTCAGGAGCGCTACGGAATCATGAAGCAGGAAGCCGAGAAGCAGGTGGATGAGTTCGCCCGAGCCTTCCGTAGCGAAGAATCAACACAAGAAGAACGGCAAGCCAATCGGGAAGGGACTTCAACTCCCAGCGAAAAGAAGCGTGGCGCCGGCCAGTCTTAATGGGGGCAAGTCAGATCTTAAGGTCAGCGAGAGCCCGACGTAAGCAAAAACCGCAAGACGAGGGGCCGGACTCCTGGGAATGGTGCCCGGCTCACTCCGCCCAAGGACTCTCACATCTTATATGTGACTTATTCACTGTGCCTTTAACTAGCGTGGATTCATGAATCGATTGCGCGTCATCCAGATCTGCATCCTAGTTTTCTTGCTCGGATGGCCCAATCCATCCGAAGCGTATGCAGTCTTGACTCATGAAGCCATTGTGGATACGGCCTGGGAAACACACATACGCCCCCTCCTCCTCGAAAGATTTCCGAATGCCAGCGCAGACGATCTGCGCAAGGCCCATGCTTTCGTCCATGGGGGCGCCATTATTCAGAGAGCGGGCGTTCCTGGAAACTTATGGATTGGATCTCAAATCCGTCCTGCCCAATGAGGCTAATGTAATCAACTCCTACAGGCACAGCGTCAGTTCGCTCATTCCGAAAGCCACGAGAATTGCCTGGACATTGAAGCGAGACGAAATCAGTAAGGATTTGCCTGGGGTGACCAGGCGGAAATTTCTCTACAATATTTCGCGCGCAAGCTGCGAAAAGGAATGGGGAAAGGACTACACCAAACCCACCAGAGGGAGGTATTTCTCGTTCCTCTTTCGTATCTTGCCTAAGATCGGCCCCCTGAGAGTCCTCGCGTTTCGTGAGCCTACGCCTCAAACCGAGAAGCTCTTTGAAGATAGCTTCAACGTAACTCTGGATCGCTATCGGGCCTTGTTGACGGAACTGCGCAAAGGAGGAGTCAGGCTGCCCAACGACAACTTCGATGTTGGCGAGACGACCGCGCGTGGCGAGTACCGGTTGAACGATGACACTTGCGCCGAACTTCTTGATAGGCTTGCGGAAAGTAATTTCGCCAATACCTCTCCTGAATTGCGCGCCGAACTCTTGCACTTCTTTTCGTATCCTGCTCCCGCGAAATCGTCCTATTCCTCCGACTACAGTAAAAATTCCTCCAACTACAGTAAAAACCGTATGTTCACAGACTGCGCTCCTGTCTTATAAAAGGAAAGGAGTATTGACCATTGGAATTGCGGGTATTGATTGTGGACGATTCGGAAACAACGCGGCGCCTTCTGCGCGCCATCATAGGTTCTCGTCAGTGGAGCGTCTGCGGAGAAGCCGAGAATGGCCTCGACGGTGTGGAACGCTACAAGGATTTGAAGCCAGATTTGGTGGTCATTGACTTAGCCTTGCCCGATATAAATGGCTTCGAAGTTGCCAAACGAATGTCCTCTCTGAACCACACCGTGCCGCTCGTTTTATTTACCATCCTGGATGTCGAAGGCCTGGAAGCTGCCGCTTGCCGGGCTGGGATCTGTCAGGTGGTTTCCAAAGCTCAGGTTTGGGATCTTATCAGCAGTATCGAAAAAGCAGTCATGCACTGCCGAGGGCCGGAAGCAGCAAACACCTGAAATCAGCGGCTGCCTCCCCATGAAGCAGTGAACTGCCCCGCCTGCGAGCGGGGTGCCGCAGATTTGATCGGAATAACCACTTCGACGCATGTCCCTGGGGTCCCATTTCGCAGCCGCAATTCTCCACCAAATTCTTTGACGCGCTGCCTCATCCCCGCGATGCCAACGCCGATCTTGTCTGGCTTAAAATCACCAATGACGTCTGGGATACCCTTCCCATCGTCCTGCACCGTAACCGCGATTTGATTTTCCTTCATCGTCAAACTAATAGATGCTTTTCGCGCTTCCGCGTGACGATAGACATTTGTAAGAGCTTCTTGAACGATGCGGAATATAGTGGTTTCAAGTTCCGGCCCGAGCCTGGGAAAATCCTTCGGTTGCATATCCAGCGAGGTTTCCAGCCCGGACCGTTTCGTCAGACCATCCAAATACCATTGAAGTGAGGACTGCAGGCCAACTTCATCGAGCATAGGCGGGTGTAAGAGATGAGAGATACTACGAACTTGTTGAATGGCCTGATCGATTAGCGTGCTGGCCTCCTCTGCCGCCCGTTCCTTCCACTCTGTGGACTGACCCTGCGCTCGAATGCAGTCCACCATCATCTTCGCACCGCTAAGCTCTTGCCCTAGACCATCGTGCAGGTCCCGGGCAATCCGGCGTCGCTCCTGATCTTGCGCTGCGATGAGGCTGCTGGAAAGACGCCGCAGTTCGTTATTCAGCGCCTCCAGTTGACTCGTCTTGCGATGCAGATCCACAAATACGCTAACCTTTGCCCGCAACAGTTCCGGAACAATCGGGACGGAAATGTAATCCACGGCGCCGCGTTCGTATCCCTTGAGACGGTCCATGTCTGTCAGAAGTACCGCGGAGATGAAGATGATCGGCGTTTTCTGAAAGCGCGGATGCTGGCGGATTATTTCCGCGAGTTCAAAGCCGTCCAGTTCTGGCATGCTCACGTCTAGAAGAACCACAGCAACATCGGTCTTCAGGAGAATGTCTAGCGCCTCCTTCCCCGAGCGGGCTTTGATCAAGTTCTCGCCCAGGTCGGCAAGAATGGCTTCATAACTGAGCAGCTTGCCAATTTGGTCGTCCACCATGAGTATATTTACTTTTTCTTGCAAGCCCATAGTCTCGTCCTCAGGCACATTGCTCTTACGCTCGTTGCATGAATCTGAAATTACCGTATTCCATCGTAGGAAGCGTCTCTATCTATGGAGCCACATCCGCAGTCCTGATAGCAATTGTTCCGTATTCACCGGCTTTGCAAGGTATTCGGACGCCCCCGCTTCCAGGCATTTTTCACGGTCCCCTTTCATAGCTTTCGCGGTCAGGGCAATGATCGGCAGACGCCGGAATGCCGGATTTTGTCTTATGACTTGCATGGTTTCATATCCATCCATCTCCGGCATCATGATATCCATGAGTACGATGGCCATATCGGGAGTCGAATTGAGAGTCGCAATCGCTTCTCGACCTGTCCCCGCGGTCAATACTGTCATTCCACGACGCTCCAGAACGCTGCTGAGAGCGAAGATGTTACGGACGTCATCATCCACAACCAGGACCTTTTTCCCTACCAGTGCGTCATCCGATCGGTGCAGGCGCTCCAGCATTTCCTGTTTCTGCGGAGGAAGGTCGGCGAAGACGCGATGCAAGAACAGCGCCGTTTCATCCAAGAGCCGTTCCGGCGATTCCACGCCTTTGACGACGACGCTGCGAGCCAAAGTGTGCAAACGGGCGTCCTCTTCGATTGACAAATCCTTTCCAGTGAAAACTACTACCGGCAAATCGCTGTGCAATGGCGTGTCGCGGAGGCGCTCCAAAACGTCAAAGCCGGACATATCGGGCAGGCGCAGGTCCAGTACCATGCAATCGAATGAGTGCTCGGCGATGGCTGCAAGCGCCTCCGCACCCGTGGCCACCATAGAAACTTGAATATCGTTATGCTCCAGCAGTTCCCGGATACTCAGCTGTTCGCCAGGATTGTCTTCTACCACCAACAAACGCTTGAGGTGCGGCGCTGCGTAGTCCTTAATACGGGAGAACGCTGCGTTGAGTTCATCGGGTGTAGTCGGTTTTTTAACAAATGCAAATGCCCCACGCGATAATCCATGTTGCCGGTCTTCATCCAATGTCAGGATTTGGACTGGAATGTGGCGCAAAGCTGGATCCTGCTTCAAATGATTGAGCACGGTCCAGCCCAGCATGTCTGGTAGAAAGACGTCCAGCGAAACGGCTGTTGGGTGAAACTCCCGAGCCAGAGTAAGAGCCTCGGAACCCCGGCTAGCAATCAGGACTTTGAATCCTTTGTCGCGCGCCAAATCGCGGAGCAGAGAGGCATAGTGCGGATCATCTTCAACAATCAGCAGAATAGCGTCGCCCTCGCCCAGGTTTTCACGGTCGTCGGCAATGTGCTCGATGCGATGTACGGATGGGACTGTTGTGGCAAATGGAAGTGGCGCCACAGCCGATGCGGTCCTCATTTCCAATAGGCTGACACCCGAGGGACCCACATAGAGTTGCGGCAAATAGAGTGTGAACGTGCTGCCCTTTCCCACTTCGCTATGGAGTTGGATCTCACCGCCGAGCAAATTGGCCAGCTCGCGGCTGATGGCCAGTCCGAGTCCCGTACCTCCGTACTTACGGCTGGTCCCCGCGTCAGCTTGCTGGAAAGCCTCGAAGATAATGCGCTGCTTGTCCGATGGAATGCCGATGCCGGTATCCTCGACTTGGAACGCGATCACCGATGGCGCTGCACGAAGAATGCCATGATTTTCGCTCCAGCCGCGCTCCGCCAGGGATACGGACAGACGGACACTACCCTGCTCCGTGAATTTAAAAGCGTTAGAAAGCAGATTCTTAAGGACCTGCTGCAAACGTTTTGCGTCCGTGACGAGGCTGCGGCTCAGCCGCGGATCCGTCGCTACCTCAAATGTAAACCGGCGGTTCTCCGCTTCATGGCGGAATGGACGGGCAATCATGTCCAGCAGACTTGCAATGAAAACTTCTTCGGCCTGCACCGAAACCGTGCCAGATTCAATCTTTGACAAGTCCAGAATGTCAGTGATCAGATTCAGCAGATCCGTGCCGGCTCCATGAATGGTGCGGGCGAATTCAACCTGCTTGGCCGTCAAGTTGCCGTCGGGGTTATCCGTAAGCTGCTGGCCCAACACTAGAATACTGTTGAGCGGAGTACGCAGCTCATGGGACATGTTGGCAAGGAATTCTGACTTGTATTTCGAGGTGAGAGCCAATTCCTTTGCTTTTTCTTCCACCGCGCGGCGCGCTTGGTCAATCTCCTGATTCTTACGCTCGACCTCCACGTTTTGCTCGGCAAGTTGCTGGGCCTTTTGAGCCAGCTGCTCGTTGGTCTGCTGCAACTCTTTCTGCTGCGTCTGAAGCTCGGTAGCCAATTGCTGAGACTGCTTTAGCAATCCCTCCGTCTGCATCGTCGCCTCAATGCTGTTGAGCACAATGCCGATGCTGGAGGTCAACTGTTCGAGAAACGCAAGATGAGACGCCGTAAACGTGCTCAGTGAGGCCAGCTCGATGACCGCTTTGACGCGATCCTCGAAGAGGACAGGAAGAACAATCACGTTCAGAGGAACGGCCTTGAACAAGCCGGAGCGGATGGGAACGGCGTGCGGTGGCACTTCGGAGATCAACATGCGCCGCTTCTCCGCAGCGCACTGTCCTATGAGGCCCACGCCCACTCGAAGCTGATGCGGATGTCCGTCCGGCGCATCATCTGCATACGCAGACAGGAGCACCATTTCCGCCGATTCGTCTGCCTCCATCTGATAAATCACCCCTTGCTGGGCATTGACGAGAGGGGCGAGCTCGGACAACAGCATGCGCCCAACGGTGGTCAGATCGCGCTGACCCTGCAACATGCCGGTGAACCGCGCAAGATTGGTCTTCAGCCAATCCTGCTCCATGTTGCGATCCGTAGTGAGCCGCAAATTGTCAATCATCGTGTTGATGTAGTCTTTGAGTTCGGCGACTTCCCCGCTGGCTTCGACCTGAATGGAACGGGTGAGGTCTCCTTTCGTTACGGCAGTCGTCACTTCAGCGATTGCGCGGACCTGGTTCGTCAGGTTGTCGGCAAGCAAATTTACGTTTCCCGTAAGGTCTTTCCAAGTTCCAGCGGCTCCGGGCACGTTGGCTTGTCCACCCAGGCGGCCCTCCACGCCCACTTCGCGGGCCACTGTTGTCACCTGATCGGCGAAAGTGGCAAGCGTATCGGTCATGTTGTTGATGGTTTCGGCCAAGGCAGCAACCTCACCCTTGGCGTTAACCGTCAGTTTCTTGGTCAGCTCACCATTTGCCACGGCCGTCACAACCTTAACGATTCCTCGGACCTGTTCGGTGAGATTGGCTGCCATGACGTTGACGTTGTCGGTGAGATCCTTCCAGGTTCCCGCAACGCCCGATACCTTGGCTTGGCCTCCCAGCTTGCCTTCGGTGCCGACTTCACGAGCCACGCGCGTCACTTCGCCCGCGAAAGCGTTCAATTGGTCCACCATCGTGTTGATGGTGTCTTTCAGTTCGAGAATCTCACCCTTCACGTCCACGGTGATCTTGCGCGACAAATCGCCTCTCGCCACCGCCGTCGTTACTTCCGCGATGTTGCGTACTTGCCCAGTCAGGTTTCCCGCCATCGAGTTGACCGAGTCAGTCAGGTCCTTCCACGTGCCAGCCACGCCGGGCACATTGGCTTGTCCCCCTAACCGGCCTTCACTACCCACCTCGCGCGCCACGCGCGTCACCTCACCAGCGAAAGCGTTTAGTTGGTCCACCATCGTGTTAATCGTTTCCTTGAGCAGCAGGATCTCGCCGCTCACGTTGACGGTAATTTTCTTTGAAAGGTCGCCGCTCGCGATCGCCGTGGCTACTTCGGCGATGTTACGCACCTGCCCAGTCAAATTGCTGGCCATGGAATTGACGGAGTCCGTGAGGTCTTTCCAGGTGCCCGCAACACCGGGCACTTGCGCCTGGCCGCCAAGTTTGCCGTCGGTGCCGACTTCACGGGCAACACGAGTCACTTCAGATGCAAAAGCTCGCAATTGATCCACCATGGTGTTGAGGGTGTCTTTCAACTCGAGAATTTCGCCCTTCACGTCCACCGTGATCTTGCGCGACAAATCGCCTCTTGCCACCGCCGTGGCCACCTCAGCGATGTTGCGCACCTGGCCGGTCAAGTTGCTGGCCATGAAGTTCACGTTGTCGGTGAGATCTTTCCACGTGCCGGCTCCCGGCACCTGCGCTTGGCCTCCCAGCTTGCCTTCAGTGCCGACTTCACGAGCCACGCGCGTCACTTCCGCGGCAAAAGCGTTCAATTGGTCCACCATCGTGTTGATGGTGTCTTTCAATTCGAGAATCTCACCCTTCACGTCCACGGTGATCTTGCGCGACAAATCGCCTCTCGCCACCGCCGTCGTTACTTCCGCGATGTTGCGTACCTGCCCAGTCAAGTTTCCCGCCATCGAGTTGACCGAGTCAGTCAGGTCCTTCCACGTGCCAGCCACGCCGGGCACGTTGGCTTGTCCTCCTAACCGACCTTCACTACCTACCTCGCGCGCCACGCGCGTCACTTCGCCCGCGAATCGATTGAGCTGGTCCACATGGTGTTCAGCGTTTCTTTTAACTGCAAGATCTCTCCGCGCACGTCCACGGTGATCTTGCGGGAAAGATCGCCACTGGCGATCGCGGTAGCCACCTCGGCAATGTTGCGCACTTGTCCGGTCAAGTTGCTGGCCATGAAGTTCACGTTGTCGGTGAGGTCTTTCCACGTGCCACCTACGCCCGGCACCTGCGCTTGGCCTCCCAGCTTGCCTTCGGTGCCGACCTCGCGAGCGACGCGCGTCACTTCGCCCGCGAAGGCGTTCAGCTGATCGACCATCGTGTTGATGGTGTCCTTCAATTCGAGAATCTCGCCCTTCACGTCCACGGTGATCTTGCGGGACAAATCACCCCGCGCCACAGCAGTCGTCACTTCGGCAATGTTGCGGACTTGCGCGGTGAGATTGCCAGCCATTGCGTTGACCGAGTCAGTGAGGTCTTTCCACGTTCCCGCCACACCGGGCACAACTGCCTGGCCTCCCAGTTTGCCGTCGGTGCCGACCTCGCGAGCGACACGCGTCACCTCGGACGCGAAGGACCGCAGTTGGTCCACCATCGTATTGATGGCTTCCTTGAGCTGTAAGATTTCTCCGCGTACGTCCACGGTGATCTTGCGCGAGAGATCGCCGCTGGCAACGGCGGTAGCCACTTCGGCGATGTTGCGAACTTGGCCGGTTAAGTTGCTGGCCATCGAATTTACGGAGTCTGTCAAGTCCTTCCACGTACCCGCCACGCCTGGCACCTGGGCCTGGCCCCCGAGTTTTCCGTCCGTGCCAACCTCTCGAGCGACGCGAGTTACCTCAGCGGTAAAAACGCCGAGCTGCTGGATCATGGTGTTCACGATTGTCGCGGAACGCAGAAACTCACCTTCGAGAGGCCGCCCGTCGACATCCAACCGAACCGTTTGCGTAAGATTGCCTTGCGCCACGGCGGCGATCGCGCGCGTTACGTCGGTGGTGGGCTGTAGCAGGTCATCCACGAGCGTATTGATGGAAACCTCCATCTCCCCCCAGGCGCCCTTCGGCTGATGGAATTGGGTTCGCTCCCGCGTCTTCCCCTCTTTCCCGACGACTTGGCCGACGCGCTTTAGCTCGCGTGCGATCTGCTGATTAAAACTGACAATCTCATTAAAGGTATCAGCGAGTTTCCCAGGCAGACCGATCCAGCTTCCCGGAAGGCGTACCGAGAAGTCGCCGTCCCGCATTGTCTGTAAGCCTGAAAGAATGAGGCTCATATCTGTCGCTGAAATCTCAGCCACAGCAGCGCCCACCCCATTGCTTTTCTTTTCTGGACTGGGATGTACTACGGCACTTGCGTCCGATGGGTTACGGTCAACTCTCTTCATGCTCATCTCCAGATCGGCACCAGGTTTGATCGGCTAGTCAGATGAATCTCCTGGCCTTGTTCACGGCCAACGTGCTCTTTTCCCTCTTTCTTGCTTCAGACTAATACAAAATAAAGAGGCTACGGCTCACTACCATCACTTTTTGGAATCTAGAAATAAAGGCAAGACCAAAGTGTTACCATAAATACTGTAGGTATGCTGTACAGTTTATCCTGTATAAGACTTCTTCCCTTGCGCCGCTTTGGACCCCGTCTCTTCCTCGGTCGATTGCGCGATCGCGGGGGCAACCCACAAGAGTTCGTGCGGCGCGATTCTGCCGATCAGTGGGAGCCATTCAATTCGCTAATTACGTTTTTCACGACTTCGCTATTGATTTTTGGGCTGATATAAGATCCTTCTCCGAGCACCACGTTGAGAGCTCTTACCAACTCTTGCTCCGCATCTGTTTTCAGGAGATAACCTCGCACACCCGCGCGAAAGGCCATTCGCACCAAATCTGGAGACTCGTGAAGGGTCAGCAAAACGATCTTCATATCAGGTTGGGATTTGCGTATCACACGACTTGCCTCGATGCCGTTTAGTCCGGGCATTGACACGTCCATAATGATGACTTCGGGCTTTAGCTCCTCAGCCAGGCGGATAGCTTCATTTCCGCTGTCGGCTTCGCCGCAAGGTTCCCACTCCGGAAACGGACTCAGGATGGTTTGAACTCCTCGCCGGATAAACGCGTGGTCATCCACGATGAGAACCCTAGGCATCGGCCTCCATCTCCTCGAGTGTTCGATGGGAGCTCGTGCCTCGCCTTGGCACAGAACCGTAGGTCACTTGAAAGGGCATCGAATTCCACGGTGATGCTGGTACAAATTCGAATTCATCCGGTGTGGCCGCGGGGAGCGTCACGCCTCGATGATTTGATTCTTTACCGCGTAGCGGACAACCTCGCTGACGGAATGCATCTCGAGTTTTCTCATGATATTGGCTCGATGAGTTTCGGCAGTCTTAACGCTTATTCCCAGAGCCACTGCCACTTCCTTGCTGCTTTTCCCTTCAGCGAGAAGCTGCACAATTTCGCGTTCGCGGGACGTAAGCCGGTCCCGCAGATGGGCCTCCGGATCAGGTACTGAATTCTGCGTGGAGAAACCATTCAGAAGCATTTCTGCCGCGCGAGCCGTGAAGAATGTTCGATGATTCGCAAGAGCTTCGACCGCGCTTACGAGATCCCGATCTGCGTCGGACTTCATAATGTACGCCCGGGCGCCAGCTTCGACGATATCGCGAACAAGTTGGTCCGAAAAATGCAACGTCAAGATTAAAATCTCCGTCTTCGGCATTAACTTGCGGATTCTGCGCGCTGCCTCCAGGCCATTGAGTTCTGGCATGCCGATATCCATGACCACGATTTCAGGCTTGAGTTGCTCTGCAAGGGCAACCGCTTCTCGCCCGGTCTTGGCCTCGCCACACACTTCCCATCCGGGCTTCGAAGTGAGGAGGTGCTTCAGGCCCCTACGGATTATGTCGTGATCGTCTGCAACGAGAATCTTCATCGGTTTATTCCCCGATCTCACATCAGACTCTTGAAGCTGCGCTCTGCTGCGCGACGCTTGGTAAACAGTGCCCACACCTCGCACTCAGTGGTAACACCTCAGGGCTGACGCGCCCATACGGTTTTCCCTGTATTTTATACCCTTAAGACAATTTTTGGGCCTGTTTCGCTGATCACTCCTACATAAGGATGATTGCTATCCTCGCGATTCGGACAGCGCTGGGGATCACCAATTGGAGGAGACACTTTGCGTACCCGAAGCCAGCGCGACCACTACACGATTACCCCGATTGTTCGAACGTGCGATTTCGACTCGAATGGACCACGGAGGGTAAAGCCAAACCTTCCCGTTCTTAACGGAGGCCAATAATAGGAGTCAACGGAGGATAGACAAATATGCTGATAATACTTCTAGTGATCCTTCTATTGATGAGTTTAGGCAGCCTGCCAACGTGGCCGCACAGCCGCAACTGGGGCTACTATCCGAGCAGCGGTCTAGGCTTAGTTGTATTAATCCTCCTGGTACTGTTGCTTCTCGGAAGAGTCTGAAGGTGTCGGCTGACATCTGAGGCCACAACGTAATACAAATAGCATGTATGCTCTGGGCTTGGAACGCCCCAATAATGAAGCCTCCCAAGGCGGCCAAGCGCGAGCGAGAAAATTCGTCCATTCTCCATCAGTTGCTTCGAGTGGGCCCGGGGTTAGTTACAGGCGCATCCGACGACGACCCGAGTGGAATTGCGACGTATTCGCAGGCGGGTGCGCAATTTGGTTTTGGAGTATTGTGGCTGACCCTATTCTCATATCCGTTCATGTGCGCAATTCAGGAGATCAGCGCGAGAATTGGCCGCGTTACAGGATCGGGAATATCCGCCAGCCTGCGCAAGGCGTACCCTCGGCCGGTAGTCCTCAGTATTGTTTTCCTTCTTCTCATTTCGGCTGTATTCAATTTAGGAGCCGATCTCGGGGCGATGGGCGAAGCCGCCCACATGCTTATAGGCGGAGCCCGATGGATGCACATCTTGGGGTTCGGAGTGCTTTCGATTGCTTTGCAGGTCTTCATACCCTACACCCGGTATGTGAACTACCTGAAGTGGCTCTCACTATCACTCTTTGCTTATGTTGTGACAGCTTTTCTGGTTCATGTTCCTTGGGGCGCGGCCCTGCGCGCATTGATTCTGCCACCCTTACATGGATTTCACGGGGATTACAGCATGATGGTTGTGGCTGTGCTTGGGACCACAATTAGCCCTTATCTGTTTTTTTGGCAGGCCTCGCAAGAAGCCGAGGAAGTTCAGGACAAAAAAGAGGACAAGCCGCTACGCGAAGATCCCGAAAAAGCGCCTGATCAGCTTCGCAGAATCAAGTTCGACACATACTTGGGCATGGCGGCATCCAATCTGGTGGCGTTCTTCATCATGCTCACCTCCGCGGCAACCTTGCATGCACACGGACAGACGAACATCCAAACAGCAACGGAAGCGGCCCGGGCGCTTGAGCCACTAGCGGGACGCTTCGCTTATATCCTATTTGCTACAGGAATCATCGGAACAGGACTTCTCGCCGTTCCCGTTCTTGCGGGAAGCGCAGCGTATGCAATTGGGGAGACCATGCACTGGCGCGTGGGCCTCGAAATTAAGCCCAAGAGAGCCCTCAAGTTTTACGCCACCCTGGGCGCTGCCACGATTGCGGGTCTGTCCCTGAACTTTGTTCATCTAGACCCAATCAAAACCCTAATCATTGCTGCGGTTATCAATGGGATTCTCGCTGCCCCTGTGATGGCGCTGATGATGTTGCTAACGCAAAATCGAAAGGTAATGGGCCAGTTTACGTTGCCATTGTATCTGCGGATTTTCGGGTGGATGGGAACCGTGGCCATGTGCGCTGCATCCGTTGCTCTCCTCGTTGGCTTTCTTTAGAGCCCGTCAGGGTTCGACTCGCGCCGAAGTAGATGCGGGGACAGCATCCTGTCCCGCATCTAAAGGGCCCGTTCCGCCTACCACTTGATGGTCAACTCGTTTTGTACTTTGTCTGCTGAGGAAGGCTGCGTTCACCCACCTCAGTTGCAAAATCCTACTCCCACCCTGCAATCTAATACCAGTGCCCGAACTCCCCGACATCGCCGCCTACCTCACCGCACTCGAACCGCGCATCCTCGCCCAACCTCTCGTCCGCGTTCGAATCGCCACTCCTTTTTTACTTCGCACTGCCCAGCCGCCGCTCACCGATGCCCACGGCCGCGTCGTCCGTGAACTCCGCCGCGTCGGCAAGCGCATCGCGATTGGCTTGGAAGGCGATCTCTGGCTCGTTTTGCACCTGATGATCGCCGGCCGCTTGCACTGGCACTCGCCAAATCCAAAGCTATCAACCCGCCGCAATCTCGCCGCATTCGATTTTCCCAACGGCTCGCTCGTGCTCACGGAAGCCGGCGTCAAGCACCGCGCTTCCTTGCATGTCCTCGCCGGCAAGGACGGTCTCCGTTCCATCGATCCCGGCGGAATCGAAATCTTCTCGAGCGATCTGAATTCTTTTCGTGAAGCACTCATCGCCGAAAACCGTACACTCAAGCGCGCCCTCACCGATCCGCGCCTTCTCAGCGGTATCGGCAACGCCTACTCCGACGAAATCCTGCACGCCGCAAAACTTTCGCCCGTCACTCTCACGCAAAAACTGAGCCCGCAAGAATGGGAAACGCTTTTCGCCGCCACCCGCGACACCCTCACTCTCTGGATCGATCGCCTTCGCTCTGAAGCCCAAGCGGCCTTTCCCGAAAAAGTCACCGCGTTTCGAAAGGAGATGGCCGTCCACGGCCGCTACGGAAAGCCCTGCCCTAGGTGCGGAGAAAAAATCCAGCGCATTCGCTATGCCGACAACGAAACCAACTACTGCGCTCGTTGCCAGACCGGCGGAAAAGTTCTCGCCGACCGAAGCCTCTCACGCCTCTTGAAATCGGACTGGCCGCGTACGCTTGACGAACTCGAAGCCCTCAAGCGGCCTCGCATGTAGGATCCTCTGCGCAAGACTCTTAAAAGCGTTCTTCAACGACTTTTTGGGAAAAACCGCGGCGAACGATTAGGCGAGTACGAGGCTTGGATCGGCATTGAGGCGCGCGTCGGCGAGAAAGCCGGCACGGAGACGTGAGTAAGCGGCGGCAGCGATCATGGCGGCGTTATCGGTGGAGAGAGCCCGGCTGGGGAAAAACACATCGAGGCCGGCGAATTTCGCGCGCTCTTCGAACGTCGTCCGCAACTGGCTGTTCGCCGCCACCCCGCCCGACACCAGCACGCTCTGCACGCCCAACTCTTCCGCTGCCGCCATCGTTCGCTCCACCAGATCGCGCACCACGGCATTTTGAAATTCACGCACCAGCGCCAGCGTCTTCGGGCTGCACAGCGGCAGCAACTGCTCGAATTTTCGTTCGCCACGCGCCAACGCCTCTTCGCGCCGGCCAATCTCTTCGCTGTATTCACCATTTTCGCGAACGTGGTAGAGCACCGCGGTCTTCAGCCCGCTGAAACTAAAATCCAGCGCGTTCCCTCGCGTCTTCGTCGGGCCAAATTTCACCGGAGCCGGCGCCCCATTCGAAACCGCCGCCAATCGATCGAGAATCGGTCCTCCGGGATAACCAAGGCCCAGCAGCTTCGCCACTTTGTCGTACGCCTCGCCCGCCGCATCGTCGCGGGTCTGTCCGAGCTTTCTGTATTTCAACCGCGCGCTTGTATCCTGCACGTTCGAATCTTCCGGCGTCACCTCGTACAAAACCGTGTGTCCGCCCGAAACGATCAAGCACACCGCCGGCAATTTCGCCACGCGTCCCGCCTTGTACGCCTCCAAAAACACCGCGTGAACGTGCCCCTCCAGATGATTCACCGGTACAAGTGGCTTCCCCAGCGCCTCCGCCAGCGTTTTTCCATATGTAATTCCCACCAGCAGCGCGCCCACCAGCCCCGGCCCCTGCGTCACTCCAATCGCATCCAAGTCGGCAAGTTTCATTCCCGCCCGCTCGACGGCCTCGCGCACTACCGGCACAATCTGCCGCAGATGCTCGCGTGACGCCAGCTCCGGCACCACCCCGCCATACTTGCGGTGTACATCGATTTGCGATGCGACTACGCTGGACAATATCTCCCGCCCATCCGCGACCACCGCCGCCGCCGTTTCATCGCACGACGATTCAATTCCCAAGATTCTCAAGTTCCGCCTCAGCTCCACCGCGAAAAACCATCATCATTCACTATGCTAGCACAGCGCACTTTACACTTGAGTCCTCGCGCGCCGCGCACATTCGAATCACAGCCCATTCGAGTGCCACCGTAGCTTGTAACCCAACCAGCACCGCTATCGTGCAAAATCATTGACTGTTTTCCAGCCACATCGAAGAATAGCTTCGGTTCATCGAACACTCGTGAAATCCGGAGCCTATGACCAACAACTCGTCCCCTGATTCCGCTTCTCTGCCGGTTGTTCGCGCCGCGTTCCCGCGCAACAAAGTTCGCAAGGCCGTCCTCCCCGCCGCCGGGCTTGGCACGCGTTTTCTTCCCGCTACCAAGGCGCAGCCAAAGGAAATGCTCACAGTAGTGGACAAGCCGCAGATTCAATATGTCGCCGAAGAGTGCGTGGCCTCCGGCATCGAGCACATCATCATCGTCACCGGCAAGGGCAAGAATTCCATCGAGGATCATTTCGATTCCGCCCCCGCCCTCGAGCGCTTCCTCGAGGAGCACGGCAAAAAAGATCAAGCCGAGCTGGTTCGAAAGATCAGCAACATGGTGCAGGTCAGCTATACGCGCCAGAAGGAACCGCTCGGCCTGGGCCACGCCGTGCTCGTCGCGCGCGATCTCGTCGGCGACGAACCGTTCGCGGTTTTGCTTGGAGACGTCCTGATCCCCGGCCCGAATCCCGCGACCAAACAACTGATTAGCGTCTACGAAGCCACCGGCGTCGGCGCCATCGCCGTGGAAGAAGTCCCAAAGGACAAGACGCATCTCTACGGCATCGTGAATGCCGAGCCCGCGCCGCAGCCGCCCTTCGGAGAACGCTTGCTGCGCATTCGCGACCTCGTGGAAAAACCGAAACCCGACAAGGCCCCCTCGAATCTCGGAATCACCGGACGCTACGTCTTGCCGCCCTCGATTTTCGATTGCCTCGAACGCACCAAGCCCGGCGCGGGAAATGAAATTCAACTCACGGATGCCCTGCGCATTCTCGCGAAGGAGCAAGGTCTTTGGGCT